>JACCDX011232097.1_pt1 | contig 60387 bp, 51 predicted proteins | sample 7449681 | NCBI WGS metagenome assembly JACCDX01 (sample SAMN15323450, study PRJNA562643) | freshwater metagenome | isolation source: river surface water | place: USA:Blue River Watershed | collected 2017-08-18
TGGCAGGTGACAGCAGTATCGTTGCCCCTTTGTTGGACGAGTTTGTCAACCCGAGAGGAGATGCTGTGACATTGGCAGAAAAGTTTGAGCGGTGGGAGCGCCGCAAGTTGGAGCGGGCGCGGGTGCAAGCCAAGCGCGAAGGCGTGAAGCAAGGAAAGCGCGAGGGCAAGCGCGAAGGAAAGCGCGAAGGGGTTTGTCACACCATGGTCACGCTGATGCAAAAACGCTTCGGCTCGATTCCAAAAGACGTGCGTCAAAAAATGGATGACGCCAGCGATGCGCAGATGAGCCGTTGGGCACTGAGGTTGCTGGATGCGCCGACGCTGGAGGATGTGTTCAAGCGAGCCCGCTGAAGGCGGCAACGTAGCGTCGGGGCATGATTGTGCAAACCCGAAAGGAGATGCTGTGACATTGGCAGAAAAGTTTGAGCGGTGGGAGCGCCGCAAGTTGGAAAAACGTTAGCGGGCTTGATCTCTACTTCGAACTTTGCGCCCTCATCGATCGCTTTCGATACGGCTCTTCAAAATCCAGAAAATCGTTCTCCTGCAGCGCCTCCTCCACCCACTGCTGCACCGAGCGCAAAGCCGAAAGCCTCTGCACATACTGCGCCGCTTTGGGCGGCAAACACAAACCATACGTGTTGACGCGCATCGCCACCGGCGCAAAAAACGCGTCGGCGATGGTGAAGCGGCCAAACAGCATCGGTCCCCCATGGTGGTCTATCAGCTCACCCCACATGGCCGACAGGCGCTGCAAATCGGCCTGCACATCGCTGTGCTGCATGACTTGCTGGCCCACTTCAGGCAGCCTGGCCTCTATATTCATCGGGCATTTGCTGCGCAGCGCCCCAAAGCCGCTGTGCATCTCGGCGCAGATGCTGCGCGCCCGCGCACGGTCGGCAACGGCGGCAGGCCAAAGTTGCAGATCAGCAAACCGCTCGGCCAAATATTCCGCCATCGCCAGCGTATCCCACACCGCCACATCGCCATCGACCAGCACCGGCACCTTGCCCACCGGCGTCACCGCCTGCATCGTGGTCTTGAAATTCGAGCCCGCCTCAAACGAGTCAAACCGAACCATCACCTCTTCAAAATCAATGCCTGCTTGCCGCATCAGCACCCAGGGGCGCATAGACCACGACGAATAGTTTTTATTGCCGATGTAAAGCTTTAAGGACATCAGGCGGTTCCTCTTCATCAAAGGGGTTTAAAAAGGGTGCCCCAAACCGCCACAGGGGCACCCAGCCTATACAACCCGACTAATATACACGTATGGCATAAAGCCAACGCAGCCCTCACACGGCTGCTTCAACCGTGTCTCCATACTCAGCTGTAAACCTCAACCCTTGCGCTTGGCGTTTTGGCCCACACTGCTCATGTAGTTGTCATAAGTCCCCTCTGCCACCCTGAACCACGCCAACTCATCAGCCAAATACTTGTTGTAGTGGTTGTACATGGTGTTGAACTCAGGCACCTTGGCCGACCACTCGGCGTACTGCTCTTGGGCGGCCTGGTAGCAGGCATCCATCACCGCCCGCGGGAACGAGCGCAGCATCGCACCGCCTGCAATCAAGCGGCGCAACGCGCCCGGGTTCAAGTGGTCGTACTTGGCCATGGCCATGGCATTCGACTCTCCACACGCCGCCGCAAAAATGTTCTGATAGTCTTTGGGCAGCTCCTCCCAGGCCTTCAGGTTCACGATCATGTGCCCCGAAGAGTTCCCTTCCCACCAGCCCGGGGTGTAGTAATACTTGGCCACCTTCGAGAAGCCCAGTTTTTCATCGTCATACGGGCCTATCCACTCGGCCGCATCTATGGTGCCCTTCTCCAGCGCCGGGTATATATCCCCCGCCGCAATCTGCTGTGGCACCACGCCCAGCCGCGACAACACCGTCCCCGCCACCCCGCCCACGCGGAACTTCAGCCCCTTCAAATCCGCCAGCGACTTGATCTCTTTCCTGAACCAGCCGCCCATCTGCGTGCCTGTATTGCCATAGCAAATGGCGTAACAGTTGTACGCTTTCAAAAAGTCGTTATAGAGCTCATTGCCCCCGCCGTAATACCACCATGCGTTTTGCTGGCGGGCGTTCATGCCAAAAGGGATGCAGGTGGCAAAAGAAAACGCCGGATTTTTGCCAAAGTAGTAATACATGGCCGTCTGCCCCGCCTCAACCGAAGCGTTTTGCACCGCATCCAGCACCTGCAGGCCGGGCACGATCTCCCCGGCGGCGAAAGTGCGTATCTGAAACTTGCCCCCGGTGGCATCGCTCACGCGCTTGGCCACGTTCTCTGCCGCGCCATACAAAGTATCGAGTGACTTGGGGAAACTAGAGGTCAAGCGCCATCGCACCTCGGGCATGCCTTGGGCAAATGCAGGCGCTGTACCCGCTGCGATGATCCCTGCAATACCACTGTGCGCAATGAAATGGCGACGTTCCATAGTAACCCCTTGCGTTGGTTGAGCCCGAATAGAAATCCCGGTGGTTGTGGGCCACTTCACTTTATGCCTCGCCCTGCCCGCTGACAAGACCGTGATCTCCTGAAGTGTGCAGTATTTACCCTCGCCTTCTTTTTGGTGCGCTTTTTGCTTAAAAGTGGTGCAAACGCGGTGCGGCTCGTATTTATGCACCAAATAAAACCAAAAAACCTCAAGGAAACACAATGGATGCACTAAAACAGGGCGCAGACGCCTTGTTCATTCTGCTGGGCGCCATCATGGTGCTGGCCATGCACGCAGGCTTCGCCTTTTTAGAGTTGGGCACCGTGCGCAAAAAGAACCAGGTCAATGCACTGGTCAAAATCCTGGTCGACTTCAGCCTGTCCACCGTGGTGTATTTTCTGGTCGGCTATGGCGTGGCCTATGGCACGCATTTCATGGTCAGCGCCGAAGAGCTGGCCGCCCGCAACGGCTACGACCTGGTCAAGTTCTTCTTTCTGCTCACCTTCGCCGCCGCCATTCCCGCCATCGTCTCGGGGGGCATCGCTGAGCGGGCGCGGTTTTACCCGCAGCTGCTGGCCACCGCCATCATCGTCGGCTTCATCTACCCGTTTTTTGAAGGCATCGCCTGGAACCAGCACTTTGGCCTCCAAGCCTGGCTAAAGGCCACCACCGGCGAAGAGTTCCACGACTTTGCCGGCTCGGTGGTGGTGCACGCCATGGGCGGCTGGATCGCCCTGCCCGCCGTGCTCTTGCTGGGCGCACGCCACAACCGCTACCGCCGCAATGGCGGCATGTCGGTGCATCCCCCCTCCAACATCCCCTTCCTGGCGCTCGGGGCCTGGATCTTGATGGTGGGCTGGTTTGGCTTCAACGTCATGAGCGCGCAAACCCTCGACAAAGTCTCCGGGCTGGTGGCGGTCAATTCACTCATGGCCATGGTGGGCGGCACACTGGCGGCGCTGCTATTGGGTCGCAATGACCCGGGTTTTGTGCACAACGGGCCACTGGCCGGCTTGGTCGCGGTCTGCGCCGGGTCCGACCTCATGCACCCGATGGGCGCCCTCGTCACCGGCGCCGTTGCCGGCGGCCTCTTCGTCATCATGTTCACCCTCACGCAAAACCGCTGGAAGATCGACGATGTGCTGGGCGTCTGGCCGCTGCACGGGCTGTGCGGCACCTGGGGCGGTCTGGCCGCTGGCATCTTTGGCCAACAAGCCTTGGGCGGCCTGGGCGGCGTCTCGTTTCAGGCCCAGGCCTTGGGCACCGCCCTGGGCGTCGCTTGGGCCCTGCTGGGCGGCTGGGTCGTCTATGGCGGCGTGCGCTTGGCGTGTGGCGGCCTCAAACTCGACGCCGAACAAGAATTCATGGGTGCCGACCTCAGCCTGCACAAAATCGGCGCCACCCCAGACCGCGAGAGTGATTGGTGAGGTTTTTTACAGCGGCTTCTCATGAAAAACCCGTAAATCCGTGGTTTTTATGCCTTAAGTCGCTCAGATTGGTAAAAACATGGGGGTATTTTCAGGGGTCGTGAACCATAATGATTGACACTTGGCATGTTTTCCGAGTGAAAACGGGTCAGGTTTTTTCGGTGATCGGTTTGTTTCGTGCCCCCGCAACTTGTGTGCGTGGCCCCCTCGGACTCCCGTCGCTTTGTTTTTTTGTATCTGAGGAGTCCCTTTCATGGGCAACAAGTTGTACGTGGGCAATCTGCCCTATTCGGTTCGCGATGGCGACCTTGAACAAGCTTTTTCATCCTTTGGTTCGGTCACATCCGCCAAAGTCATGATGGAGCGTGACACGGGTCGGTCGAAAGGCTTTGGCTTTGTCGAAATGGGCTCCGATGCAGAAGCGCAAGCGGCCATTGAAGGCATGAACGGCCAACCCATGGGCGGTCGCAGCTTGGTGGTCAATGAAGCCCGCCCCATGGAACCCCGTCGCCCCGGCGGCGGCGGTGGCTACGGTGGTGGTGGCGGCGGCGGTTACGGTGGCGGTGGTCGCCGTGAAGGCGGCGGCGGTGGCGACGGCAGCTTCCGCAGCCCCTATGGCAATGGCCCGCGCGGTGGCCAACGCGGCGACGACTACTGAGTCTTTTTTTGCGGGGGGGCAGGGCGTGGCATCAGCGTGCCGCGCACGCGCCCTTCCAGTTGCACGCGGTTTTCTTGTTGCAGCGCCTGCATTTTCTCGGCCCTGAACACATCGGCCCCCCTTGACATCGTCACTGGCAAGTGGGTCTCCAACGATTGTCGCCGATCATCCAAAAGCAAATACTCGCTTTTGATCTCGCGTCCCTCTCTCTTTTGCCCCGTCTGGTCCACATAAGGCGCCTGCTCGATCAGGGCCTGGCCAAACAGCTCCAACTGCTTTCCCTCATCACTGGCACGAGCCCTCATTGCACTCATGCGCATGGGCGCATCACCCGCCTTCGCACGCTTGAGCAAACGCGGCTCTTCAATGTCATACATATCGGCCCGATCGGTGTGGCGTGCCTGGTCACCACTGATCTGCGTCAGCCACTGGCCCTCATGGTCAAAGCTCACCATCCGGAACTGATAAAAATACGCGTCGGGCTTGCCACTGTCGCGCCGCTCAGACTCGGCCTCCGACAAGATGGGTGAATTTTGGGCCAACCAATACGTGACCAAAGCCAAGAGCCCCAGCAGCGTGACAGGCAACCAGCCCTGCAAACGCTGGCTCAGCGGGCGCCAGTCAACGGTCCACGCCATGGGCGCTGACCTCCTGCAAGATGCGGGCGTAATGGCCCTGGGCCACCAATATCAAATCGCACAAATCTCTCACCGCCCCATTCCCGCCCATGCGCGGGCTCACCCAGTGCGCACGCGCCAGCACCTCGGCGTGCGCCTGCGCCGGTGCCGTCGCCAGGGCACAGTGCACCAAGACAGGCAAATCAGGCCAGTCGTCGCCCATGGCGGCGGCCTGATGAAACCCGAAACCGGTTTTTTGCAAAATCTGCTGCGCCACGCCCAGCTTGTCGTGCACACCAAAATACGCCTCTGTCACGCCCAAAGCCCGCAAACGCAAGCGCAAAGGCGCGCTGTCCCGCCCCGTGATGACCGCTGGCACGATGCCCGCCGACATCAGGTACTTCAAACCCTGTCCATCCAGGCTGTTAAAACGCTTGATGGTTTCGCCAGCTTCGCTGAAATACAAACCGCCGTCGGTCAGCACACCATCCACATCCAGAAACACCAGCCGCACCTCTTGCGCGCGCAACAAGAGCGTGGGCTCAAATGACAGGGTCGGTGTCATCAGATGACCTTGGCGCGCATCAGGTCGTGCGTATTGAGTGCCCCGCACAAACGCCCCGAGGCATCGAGCACCAACAAACAACTGATGCGGTGCTGCTCCATCAAATCGGCGGCCTCGGCGGCCAGCGCGTCTTCAATGATGGTGCGGGGTTGCGGTTTCATCAAGTCTCGGGCACGGCACGCCCGCAAATCCTGCCCCGCTTCAATGGCGCGCCGCAGGTCGCCATCGGTGAAGATGCCCAACACGCGGTGCCCCTCATCCACCACGGCAGTGGCGCCCAAGCCTTTGGCGCTCATCTCGCGCATCAGGTCAATGAACGAAGCGTCTTGCAAAACGGCGGGCACTTCGCTGCCGCCGCGCATGATGTCACGCACATGCGTCAACAATCGGCGGCCCAATGCGCCGCCCGGGTGTGATCGCGCAAAGTCCTCGGCCCTGAACCCGCGCGCATCCAGCAAGGCAACCGCCAGGGCATCGCCCAATGCCATCTGTGCGGTGGTGCTGGCCGTAGGCGCCAGATTCAGCGGGCACGCCTCTTTGTCCACACCACACTCCAGCACATGGTCGGCATGCCGCGCCAGCGTCGACTCGGGCCGTCCCGTCATCGCCACCAGCACAATGCCCTGGCGCTTGAGCACCGGCAAAATAATGGTCAGCTCTTCGCTCTCACCGCTGTTGGAGATGGCCAGCACAGCATCGCGCGGCTCGATCATGCCCAGGTCGCCGTGGCTGGCCTCGGCGGGATGCACAAACATCGAAGGGGTCCCGGTCGAGGCCAGCGTGGCCGCAATCTTGCGCCCCACATGGCCGCTTTTGCCCATGCCCATCACCACCACCCGCCCTGGCGTGTGCAACAAAGCCTCCACCGCAGCGACAAAAGACGCTCCGATGCGCCGACTCAGCGCCTGAACCGCCTGAGCCTCGATGTCCAGGGCTTCTTGCGCCATGCGCAACACATGGGCGTGGTTGAGTGCGGGGGTTGACGTCATCATTTGATTTTACCCGTCCATGGGTCGGCCATTTTCTTCTCGTTTTGCACTTAATATCGGGGCATGACTTCCTTGGATTTAGCCCTGCTCTACCTCTTGGCTGCGGTCTTGGGTGTGGTGGTGTTCCGCACCCTGCGCCTGCCCGCCATGCTGGGCTATTTGCTGGTCGGCGTGCTCATCGGCCCCCATGCACTCGCTCTCACCAAAGAATCGGGCAGCGTCAACCACTTGGCCGAATTCGGCGTGGTGTTCCTCATGTTTGTCATCGGGCTCGAATTCAATCTGCCCAAATTGCGACAAATGCGCCACCTCGTCTTTGGCCTGGGCCTGGGGCAAGTCTCCCTCACCATCGCCGGTGCCTTACTCGGCAACATCCTCTTGACCTGGCTGTTCACCTACTTGGGCATGCGCTGGGATTTGACATGGCAAGGCGCCTTCGCCCTGGGCAGCGCCCTGGCCATGTCCAGCACAGCCATCGTCGCCCGCCTGATGGCCGATCGGCTTGAATTGCAAAGCGAACACGGCCAAAGGGTCATGGGCGTCTTGTTGTTCCAAGACTTGGCCGTCGTCCCCTTGCTGGTGCTCATTCCAGCCCTGGCGCACGGCAACGACTCCAAAATGTGGTGGTCGCTCGGCCTGGGCGTGCTCAAAGGTGCGGTGCTGGTGACCCTGCTCTTGTGGGGCGGCGCCCGCGTCATGCGCAGCTGGTTGACCGTGGTGGCCCGACGCAAAAGCCAAGAGCTCTTCGTGCTCAATCTGCTGCTGGTCACACTGGGCATGGCCTGGCTGACCGAGCATGCCGGGCTGTCGCTGGCCCTGGGCGCATTTCTGGCCGGCATGCTGATCGCCGAGACCGAATACAAACACCAGGTCGAAACCGACATCCGCCCCTTTCACGACGTGCTCCTGGGCCTCTTCTTCATCACCATCGGCATGAAGCTCGACGCCCAGGCTGTATTGAACGACTGGTATCTGGTCTTACTGCTCGCCCTCGGCCCCATCCTGGCCAAAGGGGTGCTCATCATGGCCCTCACCAAGCTCTTTGGCGCCAGTGATGGGGTCTCCATGCGCACCGGCATTTATCTGGCGCAAGCGGGTGAATTCGGCTTTGTGCTCATCTCCCTCAGTGCCGAACAAGGCCTCATCGGCGGGCCGTGGTTCAGCCCGGTATTGGCGGCCATGGTGCTCTCCATGCTGGCCACCCCCTTTCTCATCCAGTACAGCGAGCGCATCGTGCTCAAGGTGGTCAGCAACGAATGGCTGGCCCAATCGGTACACCTCACCAGCATTGCCAAGCGCGCCATAGAGGCCCAGGCCCACGTCATCATCTGTGGCTATGGCCGCAGCGGCCAGAACTTGGCCGCACTGCTGGAAAAAGAAAACATCCCCTACATGGCCCTCGACCTCGACCCCGATCGGGTGCGCCAGGCCGCCGCCGCCGGACAAAGCGTGGTCTTCGGTGACGCCGCTGGCCTGCCCAGCCTGATGGCGGCCGGCCTTGCCCGTGCCGCCGCCGTCGTCGTCAGCTACCACGACACCCCTTCAGCCTACAAAGTCCTGGGCCATGTCCGCGAACACGCCCCCCAGGTGCCCGTCATCGTGCGCACCCTCGACGAACACGACCTCGATACACTGCGCGAAGCTGGCGCAGCAGCCGTCGTCCCCGAAGCCATAGAAGGCAGCCTCATGCTCGCGAGCCATGCGCTGGCCTTGATGGGCGTGCCCATGCGCCGCGTGCTGCGCGTCATCCAGGCCCAACGCGACGCCCGCTACGAACTCTTGCGCGGCTACATCCACGGGGCCGACGACGATGAATCGCTGGAAGACCTGGACACCGCGCGCCTTATGTCATACACACTGCCGCTGGGGGCCAAAGCCGTCGGCCTCAAAGTCGCCGACCTGGCCCTGGGCCCACAAGGGGTGCGACTGGTGCAGCTGCGCCGTGCCAACGGCGTCAATGCCGTCATCTGCGAAGACACCCCCATCGCCGAAGGTGACACCTTGCTGCTTTCGGGCACGCCCGAAACCTTGACCCTGGTGCTGGATCGCCTGTCCAAAGGCTAATGAAACAAAGCGTTATTTGCCGATACAAAACCGCGAAAAAATCACCCCCAGCAAATCATCCGCATCAAACACCCCGGTGATTTGCCCCAAAGCCACTTGCGCCAGGCGCAACTCTTCCGCCACCAGATCCAGCGGTACCGGCACCGGCGGGCCCGCCTCGGCCTCGCCCAAATGCGCTTGCGCCAGGTGCAGGTGCGCTTGCACACGCCGTAACGCCTGAAGGTGCCGCTCACGAGCCATAAATACACCCTCTGCCGCCGCCTGATCCCACCCCGCTATTTGCAACAAGCGCTGCCTGAGTTCATCCAAACCTGCGCCCGTTTTGGCCGACAGCATCAAGGGTGGCGCGGATGCTCGCTCGCCCGACCAGGCCATGGCGTCCGTCTTGTTCCACACATGCAGCACCGGCGTGTCCTGCGGCATGCGCTCACGCAGCTGCGCCTCTATCTCCCGGTCGCGCGCCAAATGGTCCGCATCGTTTTGCCGCGTGATGTCGCTCAGCAACAGCACCGCATGGGCTTGCTCTATTTCTTGCCAGGCGCGCTCTATGCCGATTTTTTCTACCGAGTCCAGCTTCGGGTCGCTGGTGTCACGCAAGCCCGCAGTATCCACCACATGCAAGGGCACGCCATCAATGTGCAATACCTCGGTCAGCACATCGCGTGTGGTGCCCGCCACCGGGGTCACAATGGCACGATCCACCCCGGCCAATGCATTGAGCAAAGAGCTCTTGCCCGCATTGGGCTGCCCCGCAATCACCACCCGCAAGCCTTCGCGCAACACCGCCCCTTGTTGGCTGCGCTGCAAGGTATGCGCCAAATGCGCACTCAAGCGCTGCAGCTGGCCACGCGCGTCAGACTGCTCGACAAAGTCTATGTCTTCTTCCGGAAAATCCAGACACGCCTCAATCAACATGCGCAAATGCGTGAGCTCATCCAGCAAGCGGGCAATGTCCTTGGAAAACACCCCACTCAGCGACTGGCTGGCACTGCGCGCGGCACGCTCGGTGCTGGCCTCGATCAAGTCGGCCACGGCTTCGGCCTGCGCCAAATCGAGTTTGTGGTTCAGAAACGCCCGCTCGGTGAACTCACCCGGGCGGGCCGCTCGCAGCCCGGGCAACAAAGGCGGGCCGGCGGCATCGCTGCTGGCGGCCAACTGCATGCAACGCGCCTGTATGAGGCGCATCACCACCGGACCGCCATGCCCCTGAATTTCCAGCACATCCTCGCCGGTATAACTGTGTGGCGCACGGAAATACAGCATCAGCACCTGGTCTATGGGGGCGCCGTGCTCATCCAACAAACTCAAATAATGGGCATGCCGGTCTTGCACAGGCCGCCCGGCCAACGCTTGCGCATAATCCAAAAGACCCGTGCCACTGATGCGCACAATCCCCACCGCACCCCGCCCCGGCGGCGTGGCCGGTGCCAGGATCGGGTCACGGCGGTCCAAATCGCCCATCGGCCCTTAATTCAATACACCCAGGCGCTTATTGATCATCCACTGCTGGGCGATAGACAGGATGTTATTGGTCAACCAATACAACACCAAACCCGAGGGGAAGAAGAAGAACATCACACTGAAAGCCAGCGGCATGATCCACATCAGCTTGGCCTGCATGGGGTCGGGCGGGGTCGGGTTGAGCCAGGTCTGCAACATGGTCGAAGCGGTCATGAGCACCGGCAAAATAAAGTACGGGTCCGGCGAGGCCAGATCCGTCACCCAACCCAGCCAAGGCGCATCGCGCATCTCGACCGTCGACAGCAACACCCAGTACAGCGCAATGAACACCGGGATCTGAACCGCAATCGGCAAACAGCCGCCCATCGGGTTCACTTTCTCTTCCCGATACAGCTTCATCATCTCCATTTGCATCTGCTGCGGCTTGTCTTTGAGGCGCTCACGCAGCTCCATCACCCGTGGGTTAATCGCCTTCATCTTGGCCATGCTGCGATAGGCCTGCGCATTGAGCCAATAAAAAGCGATCTTCAACAACACCACCAGCGCCACAATCGACCAGCCCCAGTTGTGCAACAGCTGATGCAGCTCATTCAACAACCAAAACAGCGGCTTGGCCAAAATGGTCAGCCATCCGTAGTCCTTCACCAGCTCCAGCCCCGGGTAAATGGCCTCCAGCTTTTTCTCTTGCTGCGGCCCCACATACAAACTGGCTTGGCTGACTGCTTTGCCGCCCGGCTCAATCGCCGCCAGCGGGGCGATCATGCCCACCGAATACATATTGGCATCGATCTTGCGCGCATAAATATCGCGGCGCGTCTGATCAGGCAACAACCAGGCACTGGTGAAATAGTGCTGCACCATGGCCACATAGCCATCGCTCGACTGTTTCTCAAACTCGGCCTTGCCCTTTTCAATGTCGCTGAACTCCACCTTCTGGTATTTTTTGGCGCCGGTATAAATGGCCGGCCCGGTGAACGTCGAATAAAACGCCGACTCGCCCGCAGGCTTGCTGCCGTCACGCACCAGCTGCACATACAACTGCGGGGTGACCGCCGCATTGCCCCGGTTGATGATCTCAAACTCGGTTTTGATCAAGTATTGGCCACGGGTCAGGGTATAGCGCTTGACCAATTGCAAGCCACCCAGCACCTCAGACTCAAACACCACCTCCAGCCGGTCTTGGCCCTCTTTCAGCTGCGTGCCCTGGCTCACCATCCGCATCGGGGTCTTGTGCGTCGGGGTGCTGGCATTGGGGTCTTGGGTCACCACACCGCTTTGCGCCTGATACATCAGCTCTCTGCTGTCGCTCAGCAAACGCATCGACTGGTCGGCTTGCCCGTGGTTCTTAAAGGCCAGCAAATCGGCGCGCACAATGTTCGCCCCTTCGCCATCTATCACCAGGTGCAACACATCGGTCTTGATCTCATGCTTCTCGCGGGCCACGCTGCTGCCTTGCGGTGTCGGCACACCTGCCCCGGGTGCGGCGCCCGGCGTCGGGGCGGCGCCACTGGCGCTGGCACTGGCACTGGCATTAGGCACCCCACCCGTCGCGTTGGCCGCGCCGCCGCCTTGTTCGGCCGTTTTGCTGGGAGCCGGGGGGAAGAATGTGGGCTTATTGCCGTTATGGATTTGCCACTGGTCCCACAACAAGACCATGGAGAAACCAAAAATAACCCAAAGAATGGTTCGGCGTATGTCGTTCATGCATGACCCTGAGGGTGGTTGGCAGATGTCGAAAGAGAAGCTGATGCACTGGGCGGTACCGGATCGTGGCCGCCTTCACACCAGGGGTGGCAACGCGCCAGGCGGCGCAGCACCAAATAAGAACCGTGTCCGGCGCCATGCGTCTGCAAGGCTTGCAAGGCATAGGCCGAGCACGTTGGCGTCATCCGGCAAGCCGAACCCAGCCACGGGCTCAGCAACAGGCGATAGCCTTGCACCAGGCCGATCAAGATGCGCTGGATCATGACTGCGCCCGCTGGGCAAAAAGCTGATTCAATTCCTGCCGCAAGGCCTGACGCAAATGGTCAGAGGTGGCGCTTTGGAACTGGCTGGCCTGAAAACCCTGACGCAAACGCACCACATGTATGCCGCAGGGCAAACGGTGGCTCCATTCAGACCAGGCCTGATAAATCTGGCGACGGATGGTGTTGCGGGTCACGGCGCGTTTGGCCCAGCGCTTAGGAATCACCGCACCGATGCAACGCTCATCAGCGGCCTCGGCTTGGGCTTCGGGTTGGGGCCTTGCCCCGTGCAGGGCAAAGTGGGGGCTGCGGGCCACCACGGATTGATCCAGGCCCGTTTGAAATTGGGTTTTGTGCCGCAATTTGACGGTGCGGGTCTGAACCATGCGCCAGCGCCCCTATTGGGAACCGAGCTTAGACAGCCAGACGCTTGCGGCCTTTGGCGCGACGGGCATTGATCACGGCACGGCCACCGCGGGTTTTCATGCGAACCAGAAAACCATGGGTACGGGCACGGCGTGTCTTAGAAGGTTGATAAGTGCGTTTCATGATGCGCTCTTGAGGTAGGTTGATAAGTGAACCCGCCATTATCGCAAATTTATTCGCCTTTTTCCAATTCCCGAGGTTTTGCTGGCTCTTTTTCTTGTTTTCTAGCACTTAGTTAGCGGTTACTTCGTTTTACCCTTGGGAGAACCCCATAGAGGGCTTCCCTAGGTTGTGGATAAATTTTTGATAATTCACGGCCTCGGGGGTTTTTTTGGGCACAATATCCACATGGCCTTCTCCGATTCCAGCCTGTGGCAGCAATGCGTCGACCGATTGGCGCAAGAACTCCCAGAGCAACAATTCAACACCTGGATCAAACCCCTGGTGGCCGATCTCTCCGACGATGGGCAAAAACTGACCGTCTGGGTGGGCAACCGCTTCAAGCTCGACTGGGTCCGCGCCCAATACGGGGCCAAACTGGCTGGTCTTTTGCACGAGCTCAATGGCCAAACCGTTCAAATTGAGTTTGCACTCACTAGCAAAGAACCCGTCGCCCGGTCTACATTCATCAAGCCCTCTATAGACTCAGAGTTGTCTCAGCCCCTGTTTGTCACCCCGGTCGACGAACCCGAACCCTCAGGCTTTCGTTCGCGCCTGAACCAAAGCTTGACCTTTGACACTTTGGTCGAGGGCACCGCCAATCGCATGGCCCGTGCCGCCGCCATGCATGTGGCCAGCATGCCCGGCGAGCTCTATAACCCGCTCTTCATTTATGGCGGTGTCGGTCTTGGTAAAACCCACCTCATGCATGCCATCGGCAATCGCCTCATCCAAGAGCGTCCACAGGCCAAGGTCTTGTACATCCATGCCGAGCAGTTTGTCACCGATGTGGTGAAGGCATACCAGCGCAAAACCTTCGACGAATTCAAGTTCTACTACCACTCGCTCGATTTGCTCCTCATCGACGATGTGCAGTTCTTTGCCAATAAAGAACGAAGCCAGGAAGAGTTCTTCAACGCATTCGAAGCCCTGCTGGCCAAAAAGTCGCACATTGTCATGACCAGCGACACCTACCCCAAAGGGCTGGCCGACATCCACGAACGCCTGGTGTCGCGCTTCGACTCCGGCCTCACGGTGGCCATCGAACCCCCCGAGCTCGAAATGCGGGTGGCCATCCTCATCAGCAAAGCCCAGGCCGAAGGCTCTGAAATGCCCGAAGAAGTCGCATTCTTTGTGGCTAAAAACGTCCGCTCCAACGTGCGTGAGCTCGAGGGGGCCCTGCGCAAAATCCTGGCCTACTCCCGCTTCAACCAGAAAGACATCTCCATACAGCTCGCCCGCGACGCCCTGCGCGATTTGCTGTCCATCCAAAACCGCCAGATTTCAGTGGAAAACATCCAGAAAACCGTGGCCGACTACTACAAAATCAAAGTCGCCGACATGTATTCCAAAAAACGGCCTGCCTCCATCGCCCGCCCTCGCCAAATTGCCATGTATCTGGCCAAAGAGCTCACCCAGAAAAGCCTGCCCGAGATCGGCGAGCTGTTCGGGGGCCGCGACCACACCACCGTGTTGCATGCGGTTCGCAAAATCGGCACCGAACGCCAACAAATGAGCGACCTCAACCAGCAGCTGCACGTGCTGGAACAAACCCTGAAAGGATAAGGCTGTGGATCGATCTGGCACAACCCCTTACTTATCCACCGACCGCGGCTTGGCCTGCAAGTTGTTCAGTTTCCCCAACCACTTCGTGCGCGGCTTCCCCACAATGCTTTTCTTTTCGAAAGTGGTTGAAAAAAAAGAGGAAAATAGGGTTCTCCACAGAAATGGGTCGACTCTATCTACTAACCCTATTCTGATTCATTGATTCAAGAGGAAGACATGATCGTTCTGAAAACCACCCAAGAACGGGTTCTGGATGTGCTGCAGTCAGTCTCTGGCATTGTGGAACGTCGTCACACATTGCCGATCTTGGCCAATGTGCTGATACGCAAAACGGGTCAGGTCTTGCAATTCACCACCAGTGATCTGGAAATCCAAATCCGCACTCAAGCCGAATTCGATGGCGATGCCGGGCAATTCAGCACCACAGTGGGCGCCCGCAAACTGATCGACATCCTGCGCTCCATGCCCAGCGATCAAACCGTCAGCCTCGAGTCCAACCAAAACAAACTCATCTTGAAGGGTGGCAAAAGCCGCTTCACCCTGCAAACCCTGCCGGCTGAAGAGTTCCCTCTGGTTCAAGAATCCAGCAGCTTCGGCCCGGCCTTCAGCGTGCCGCAAAAAACCTTGAAGCAGCTCTTGAACCAAGTCTCCTTCTCCATGGCGGTGCATGACATCCGCTACTACCTCAACGGCATCTTGTTCGTTGCCGAAGGCAAACAACTCAGCCTGGTGGCCACCGACGGCCACCGCCTCGCGTACGCCAGCGCCACACTCGAAAACGACGTGCAACAGCGCCAGGAAGTCATCCTGCCGCGCAAGACCGTGCTCGAGTTGCAGCGTCTGCTCAGCGACAAAGAAGGCAGCATCGAGATGCAATTCGCCGGTAACCAGGCCAAATTCTCATTCGACGGCATGGAGTTTGTCACCAAACTGGTCGAAGGCAAATTCCCCGATTACAACCGCGTCATCCCCAAAGGCCACAAAAACAGCATCATCCTGGGCCGCCTGCCCCTGTTGGCTTGTTTGCAGCGCACCGCCATCCTCACCAGTGAAAAATTCAAAGGCGTGCGCCTCAATCTCGAACCCGGCCTCCTGCGCGTCGCCTCCAGCAATGCAGAACAGGAAGAAGCCATCGACGAGCTTGAAATCGAATACAGCGGTGACGCCATCGAAATCGGCTTCAACGTCACCTACCTCATGGATGTCATGGGCAATATGGACCAAGACATGGTGCGCATTGACCTTGCCGACTCCAACAGCTCTGCCCTCATCACCATTCCTGATCACGACCAGTTCAAATACGTCGTGATGCCCATGCGCATCTAAGCAGCCGCGAAAGAACACACACAATGACCGAAGAAAACAGCGCCGGATCCACCGGCGCAGACAGTTATGGCGAGGGCTCCATCCAGATCCTCGAAGGCCTGGAAGCAGTGCGCAAACGCCCGGGCATGTACATCGGTGACACTTCCGACGGTACCGGCTTGCACCATCTGGTGTTTGAAGTCGTCGATAACTCCATCGACGAAGCCCTGGCGGGGCATTGTGACGACATCGTGGTCACCATCCACTCCGACAACTCGATCAGCGTGGTCGACAACGGGCGCGGCATCCCTACCGGCGTCAAGATGGATGACAAACATGAACCCAAACGCAGCGCCGCAGAAATTGCCCTCACCGAGCTGCACGCGGGCGGCAAATTTAACCAGAACAGCTACAAAGTCTCGGGGGGTCTGCACGGCGTCGGTGTCTCGTGTGTGAACGCACTCTCCAAATGGCTGCGCCTCACCGTGCGCCGCGAAGGCAAAGTGCACGCCCTTGAATTCTCCAAAGGCGTGGTGCAATCCCGCCTGCTCGAAACGGTGGATGGCTTTGAAGTCTCCCCCATGAAAATCACCGGGGCCACTGACAAGCGCGGCACCGAAGTGCATTTCTTGCCCGACATCGAAATTTTCACGCAAAACCACGATTTCCATTATGAAATCCTGGCCAAGCGCCTGCGCGAACTCTCGTTCCTGAACAACGGCGTGCGCATCCGTCTGGTCGATGAGCGCAGCGCCAAGGAAGACGACTTCTCTGGCGCCGGTGGCGTCAAAGGTTTTGTCGACTTCATCAACGCCAATAAAAAGGTGCTGCACCCCAACGCCTTCCATGCCATTGGTTCGCGCCCGGCAGACTCCTATGGCGGAATCCCCGGCACCGAAATTGGTGTTGAAGTCGCCATGCAATGGAACGACGGCTACAACGAATCTGTGCTGTGCTTCACCAACAACATCCCTCAGCGCGACGGCGGCACCCACCTCACCGGCTTGCGCGCCGCCATGACCCGGGTCATCAGCAAATACATCGAGCAAAACGAACTCGCCAAAAAAGCCAAAGTTGAAATCAGCGGCGATGACATGCGCGAAGGCCTGTGCTGCGTGCTCTCGGTCAAAGTGCCCGAGCCCAAATTCTCCAGCCAGACCAAAGACAAACTGGTCTCCAGCGAAGTCCGTGCCCCGGTCGAAGACATCGTGGCCAAAGCCCTCACCGACTTCCTTGAAGAGCGCCCCAACGACGCCAAAATCATCTGCGGCAAAATCGTCGAGGCCGCCCGTGCCCGCGAAGCCGCCCGCCGTGCCCGCGAAATGACCCGTCGCAAAGGCGTGCTCGATGGCATGGGCCTGCCCGGCAAACTCGCCGACTGCCAGGAAAAAGACCCCTCGCTGTGCGAAATCTACATCGTCGAGGGCGACTCGGCGGGTGGCTCGGCCAAGCAAGGCCGTGACCGCAAATTCCAGGCCATCTTGCCCTTGCGCGGCAAGATCCTCAACGTCGAAAAAGCCCGCTACGAAAAGCTGCTCACCAGCAACGAAATCGTCACCCTCATCACCGCCTTGGGGACAGGCATCGGCAAAGCCAGTGCCGAGTCAGGCAAATCAGGCCAAGACGACTTCAACATCGACAAATTGCGCTATCACCGCATCATCATCATGACCGATGCCGACGTCGACGGCGCCCACATCCGCACCTTGCTCCTTACCTTCTTCTACCGTCAAATGCCCGAGTTGGTAGAGCGTGGCCACATCTACATCGCCCAGCCCCCGCTCTACAAAGTCAAATCCGGCAAAGAAGAGCTCTACCTCAAAGACGGCCCGGCGCTCGACGGTTACTTGCTGCGCATCGCCCTCAAAGACGCCCAACTCCACACCGGCGGCGCAACCGCCCAAACCCTCAGCGGTGATACCCTTGAAAACCTCGCCCGCCAACACCAGTGGGCCGAGCAAGTCATCGATCGCTTGAGCGCCTTCATGGATACCGAAGCCCTGCGTGCCGTCGCCGACGGCGTGCGTCTGAACCTCGACACGCTGGAAGACGCCCGCGCCTGTGCCGAGCCCTTGCAAGCCAAGTTGCGCGAACTCTCCACCACTGGCGTCCCCGCCGAAGTCCACGCCGAATTTGACGCCCGCACCGACAAGCCTTTGCTGCGCATCAGCCGTCGGCACCACGGCAACATCAAGAGCAGCGTCATCACCCAAGACTTCGTCCATGGCGCCGACTACGAAGTCCTCGCCAAAGCCGCCGACACCTTCCGCGGCCTCATGGGCGAAGGCGCACGCGTCTCACGCGGCGACGGCGAGCGCCAAAAAGAAGAGCGCGTGTCTGACTTCCGCCAGGCCATGCAATGGCTCATCTCCGAGGCCGAACGCACCACCAGCCGTCAACGCTACAAAGGCTTGGGCGAGATGAACCCCGCCCAACTCTGGGAAACCACCATGGACCCGGCAGTGCGCCGCCTCCTGCGCGTCCAAATCGACGACGCCATCGAAGCCGACCGCGTCTTCACCATGCTCATGGGCGACGAAGTCGAACCTCGCCGTGACTTCATCGAAACCAACGCCCTCAGGGCAGGCAATATTGACGTTTGATGCGCATGGGGTCCTCATGGCCCCGTTATTTGCCATGTCTTTTACCTGTTGTTCGTTTTACCTTCAGTGGTCAGTTTTATCTTGCGATTAACTGGCACATCTGCGAGCTTCTACACCATCGGAAGTCTCAGATTTGGCGCTGGCCCTTTCATGCCATTACCTGGGTAGCGCCCGATGGGAACCCCATCGATTCGACCCGTCCGCGGGTATAGAGTCACGACCGTGAAAAACTGAAGTTCTTGGATAAATCGAAGGACCATCATCGCTGGCGGATTGTTTCTCAAATCAATTTTGATCTTGTTGTTTTCCTCTGAGTTGTAGATGGTGCCAGCATGTTGTAGCTTTAGCCAGAGCATTTCTTGCACTTCCAAATTGTTTTTGTTCAACCAGATCGCATGCTTTTGGGCGATATGAATGGCCCCCCACGATGGATTGCCCCTTTGAAGGCGCACAGGTGAGGTCATTTCTTGTGCATTCTCGACGACGCCTTCAATGTGTGCCAAGTCTTTATTGCCGTCGTGCTCAAAGCAGTCGTATTTGTTGTCAGGAGGGGGTGCTTTTATCATCCCCAATAATACTATTTTCTATTATTTTCTGTCTCCCAGGATGGTTTTTCAACACAAAACAATTACTTTGTTGCGTTTCAGCAGGGGTGTGCTACACTTTCAATATCGCTGAAATCGACGATGAGTCCGTTTGGTGGCAAACAAACGAGACCTCATGAAGCAGGGCCGGGGCCACACAGCCAAAGCTGTCCGGTTGAGCGGGGTGCTTGGAATTCCAAGCGCGAGAGTGCTTTAATGTGCATCGCGGGCGCCGCTCCGATACCCATTCAAGGGGTCACTGATGTGGCCCCTTTTCTTTGTTGTTTAGTATCTATCGCCGAAGGGAGTATCAGCCCACTATAGGCGACGCCGCACATGCAAATGTTGATCTCGCGCCACTTTTTCTTAGAGCGGCGATCTGCGTTGCGATTGGGAACAGAGACGATCACCTCAGGCGCCAGCACTAGACTCCCCCACCGATCAGCTGTTTTAAACCCCTCACCGGCACCACCCATGTTTTCTCATCCAAAGGCCAGCCTTCTTTCACCGGCGCCACCACATAAGCCCGGCTGACATCCAGGTCACGACACGCGTTCCAAAACCCTTTTTTGGGCTTGGGTGTTTCCGAATACTTGATCTCAAAGCCGATGCGCTCTGTGCCGGTCTCGATCAGCACATCCAACTCGGCCCCCGCAGCGGTGCGATAAAAATACATCTGCGCCGGACCTTGGCCAAAGCAGTCCAGCATGGCACTCAGCTGGTGGATCACCAAAGCTTCGAAAGACACCCCGGCATTCGGGTGCCCCAACAGGTCGACCGGTTGGTTGATATTGATCAGCGCATGCAGCAAACCGGTGTCGCGCCAATACAGTTTGGGTGACTTGACCAGTCGCTTGCCTATATTGGCCAAGTAGGGCTCCAGCTTGCGCACCAGAAACGTGTGGCAAAACAGATCCAGATAGCGACTGGCGGTGATGGGCGAAATGCCGCCCATCGATTCAGCCAAGGATGAAAAATTAAGAAGCTGTCCGTTCAGATGGGCCAGCATGCGCACAAATCGCCACAGGGTTTCTTGCGGCACGCTCACGCCCAACGACGGCAGATCACGACTGACCACCGCATGCAAATAGTCTCTGCGCCACCGCATAGAAATACGGTCTGTCTGAGCCAAAAAACTGGGCGGCATCCCACCTCGTGACCAGTAACTTAAAAAATCTTCATTGATCTTGTCGCCAGATGTGTCTGTGACGACCTCCGGCCAAAGCAACGGCGGCAATTCAAGGTGGCTGACGCGTCCGGCCAGCGACTCTGAAGATTGTTTCAGCAACGTGCCGCTGGCCGACCCCAGCAACAAGAAACGGCCTGGTACCCGATGGGCGTCAGGCTCAGGCCGTAACTGTGCGAACAACTCGGGCATGGCCTGCACCTCGTCCAAGATGACCAGTGTGTGTCGATGTGCCGACCAAAACGCGGTCGGGTTGGTCAGCATCGCCCGATCTGTCGGGTTTTCCAAATCCAGAAAAACGGAGCCGGGGGTGCTCGTTTGTATCTCCCGACCCAGCGTGGATTTGCCCACCTGGCGGGCACCCAAAAGCACAACCGCTGGTGCAAATTCCAGGCGCTCGTTCAGTTCAGTCAGTGCGTGTCGGACGATCATCCTTGCATTTTAATATCTCAAATATCAAATTGCAAGGATAAAAACGCCCAAAACAATACTTTGGAATTCAATATTAAAGTCTTCCGGCCCGAAAGTCCTCCACCGCCTCCATCAGCTGCTGGCGGGTGTTCATGACAAAAGGCCCATACTGGGCAATCGGCTCGCGCAGGGGTTTGCCAGCCAGCAAGATCGCTTTAGAACCGCCAGCCGCTTGCAAACGCACACCATCGCCCGCTCCCAAAATCGCCATGCGCTCGGCAGGCACGGTCTGTGCGCCAGCCGCACCCAACACCTCCACGCTGCCGCGATACACATAAATGAACGCATGGTGCCCCGCAGGCAGCGTTTGTTCAAACGTGGCGCGGTCGGCGTGGAAGTGCAAATCCCAAAACTCGGGCTGCGTGTGCTCACTCTGGATCGGCCCGGCGGTGCCATTGACCGCCCCGCCGATGACTATCGCCTCAACCCCCGTCGCGGCCTGCACACGCGGCAATCGCCCGTTCGGGATGTCTTCGTAGCGAGGCTCGCACATCTTCAGTTTGGATGGCAAGTTCAGCCACAGCTGAAAACCCTCCATCAGCCCCTCTTCCTGTTCGGGCATCTCACTATGAATCAGCCCGCGACCGGCGGTCATCCATTGCACATCGCCGTTTTGCAGCAGGCCCTCATTGCCCCGGCTATCGCGGTGCCGCATGCGCCCGTGCAACATATAGGTCACCGTCTCAAACCCCCGGTGCGGGTGGTCGGGGAACCCGGCGATGTAATCGGTCGCCTCCTCACTGCCGAAATGGTCCAGCATCAGAAAAGGGTCCAGGCGTTGCTGCCACTCGTTGGTCAGCACCCGGGTCAACTTCACCCCCGCGCCATCCGATGTCGGCTGCCCCGCCACCACCCGCTCCACCCCACGGGCTTGGGTCAATGCGGCGCTCATTGAACCGCGTAGCCTTCTTCTGCAATCGCCTCCATCAGCGCATCGCGCGGCTGATCGCTTTGCACCGTCACCTTGTTCTCCGTCCGCACAATCTCCACCGCAGCCTTTGGATCGAGCCGCAGCAAAGCCTTCTTCACCGACGCCTCGCAATGCCCGCAAGTCATGCCCTTGACTTCAAATTGATATTGCATCTTGAACTCCTTTACCTGTAATTGGGGCCTGACCCCCATTTCGCAAGTGTGGCGTAAAACCAACCATAAATTGGGGTCTGACCCCAATTAATGTGACCCCAATTAATGCCGCTCCCTGCGCAGCAACAGGGCGTTGGTCATCACGCTCACACTGCTGAGGGCCATCGCCGCCCCCGCCACCACCGGGCTGAGGTAGCCCAGCGCAGCCAGCGGAATCCCGGCCACGTTGTACGCAAACGCCCAAAACAGGTTCTGGCGAATCTTGGCGACGGTTCGGCTCGAAATATCGATGGCTTGCTCCACCAGCGCCACATCGCCGCGCATCAGGGTAATGCCCGCCGTGCCCATCGCCACATCGGTGCCGCCCCCATCGGGGTTGGCCATGGCCATGCCCACATCGGCCGCGGCCAGGGCCGGCGCATCGTTGATGCCATCGCCCACATAGACGACGGTGCGCCCGCGTGCCTGTGCGTCTTCTTGCAATCGGCGCACCCACTCGGTTTTTTGCGCGGGCAATACCTCGGCATGAATCTCCTCCACCCGCAAGCCCAGTCTTTGGCCCATGGCCAGTGCCGCCGCCCGGTTGTCCCCCGAGATCAAGGCCAGTTGCAGGCCGCGCGCGCGCAAGCGTTCCAGGGCCTGTTCAACGCCCGGTTTGGGCAGGTCGCCAAAACCCAAAAGGGCCAGCACGCGGGTCGTGCCATCGGCCTGGACCTGCGCCAGCAACGACAAAGTGTGCCCTTGCTGCAGCTGCGCCTGCACCTGCTGGTCCTGCTCTGGCGTCAGGTGTGCCGACAGCCAGGGCAAGCTGCCCAGCAAAACGCGCTGCCCCGCCATGTCGCCTTGCATGCCACGCCCACTCAAGGCCTGGCTGTTTTGCACATCCAGCAAGGCCAAACCCTTGTCCTTGGCCTCTCGCAACACCGCCCGTGCCAGCGGGTGCTCGCTATGCTGTTGCAGGCTGGCCGCCCATTGCAACAGCGTCGTTGGGGCCAACTCAGCCAGCGGCCACAACCCAATCAGCCGTGGTTGGCCCAGGGTCAGCGTGCCCGTCTTGTCAAAGGCCACGATGCCTGCGCGGTGCGCCAACTCCAGCGCCTGCGCATCGCGGATCAATATCCCGTGTCGGGCCGCAACCCCGGTCCCGGCCATGATGGCGGCCGGTGTGGCCAAGCCCAAAGCGCAGGGGCAGGCAATCACCATCACAGCCACACTGTGGATCAACGCCGCCTCAAACCCAGCCCCCACCCAGCCCCAGGCCAGCCCGGTCAGCAGCGCCATCAGCAGCACCACCGGCACAAACACCGCGGCAATCTGGTCCACCAAACGCTGTATGGGCGCCTTGGCCGCCTGTGCATCCTCCACCAGCCGGATGATTTGCGAAAGCAAAGAAGTCGCCCCCACGGCCATCACGCGCAGCTGCAAAGACCCCTCACCGTTGAGCGTGCCGCCGCGCACATGCTGGCCTGCCGATTTATGCACGGGCAAGGGCTCGCCCGTCAGCATCGACTCATCCACACTGCTCTCGCCCTCCATCACCTCGCCATCGGCGGGAATGCGCTCACCCGGCAGCACGCGCAGCAAGTCGCCGCTCAAAACCTCCGCAATCGGCAGCAGCTGCTCACCGTCAGGCGTCAGCACACGGGCGGTCTGGGGCCGCAATGCCTGCAAGGCCTCTATGGCTTGCAGCGTGCTGTGTTTGGCACGCGCCTCCAGCCACTTGCCCAACAGCACCAGGGTAATGACCACCGCCGAGCCTTCAAAGTACAAATCCGGCCCGTGCGCGCCATGCCCACCATCATGCGCAGTCGGCCCGCTCAGCCACAACCACACCGACAAGGCCCAGCCCGCCGTGGTCCCCAGCGATACCAGCAGGTCCATATTGCCCGTACCGGCGCGCATCGCATGCCACCCCGCTTTGTAAAAACGCGCCCCTAAAATGAATTGCACCGGCGTGGCCAGGGCAAATTGCCACACCGCGGACAGCATCAGGTGCTCACCCCACAGGGCGCTCACCATGGGCGCGACCAGGGGCAGGCTCAGTGCCATGCCCACCCACACCGGCCAGGCCTCGCGCCAGCCGCTGGCATTGCCCGTGATATCGGCATGCGCCTCGCGCGGCTCATACCCGGCATCGCGAATGGCGCGTCGCAAGCGGGCCTGTTGCTCGGTGGGGTCGGCGGAAGTGCTGCTCAGGGTGACGCGGGCCATCTCCGTCGCCAGATTGATGCTGGCCGACGCCACCCCGGGCACTTTCTTCAATGCGCGCTCCACCCGCGTGACGCATGACGCACAGGTCATGCCGCCCACACCGATGTCACAGACCAGCTCAGTCGTCGCCATATGTCCCTAGTGTAGTCCAAAACACCATATACCCCAAGGGTATGTTATTGCTGGGCCTCACCCCCTCAGTTCGGGGCCTGATCCGGGGTGGATTTTTGGCGCGGCGAGAACCAGGCCACATACAGCGTGGGCAAGACCACCAGCGTCAGCAAGGTGGCCGACACCAGCCCGCCAATGACCACCAAGGCCAACGGTCGCTGGGTTTCCGCCCCGATGTCGTGGCTCAGTGCCATCGGCAGCAGACCCAGCGCAGCCAGCAAGGCCGTCATCAGCACCGTGCGCAATCGTTGCATCGACCCTTCGCGCACCGCATCCACCAAAGGCAGGCCAGCGGCACGCAGTTGTTGAAACACCGTCAGCATCACCACGCCATTGAGCACCGCCTGCCCCGACAAGGCAATAAAGCCGATCGCGGCCGAGACCGACAGCGGAATGCCAAAAATCCACAGCGCAAAAATGCCGCCCACCAAAGCCAGCGGCACGTTCACCAAAATCAGCGCCGCGCTCTTCAGGGTCTTGAAGGCATCGAACAGCAACACAAAGATCAGCAACAGCGAAATCGGCACCACCACCGCCAGCCTTTGCATGGCCCGTTCCTGGTTCTCAAACTCACCCGACCAGGTCACGGTGTAGCTCTCAGGAATCTTCACATTCTGCGCCACCCTTTTCTTCATGTCGGCCACCACCGAGCCCATGTCCCGCCCTTTGATGAAAATACCGATCGCCATGGTCCGACGCCCCGCTTCGCGGGCGATGTTCATGGCGCCGCTGCCTTGTCTGATGTCCGCCACCGACCCCAGTGTGGTGTAGCCGCCATCCGGCGTGGCAATCGGTGTTCGGGGCAGCTGATCCAGGTTGCGGCGCTCGGCAGGCAGGCGCACCGCGGCGGCAAATTTGCGCTCGCCCTCCCAAATTTGGGTGGCGGCTTTACCCGCCAAGGCGGCCTCGATCACGTCTTGCACATCGCTCACATTCAAGCCAAAGCGGGCCGCCCGTTCCCGGTCGATGTCGATCAGCAGCTGCGGCTGCTCGCCCGAGCGGTCTACCTCGGCCCTTTGCACGCCCTGCACCTGCTTGAACTGCCGCTGCATGGCCTCCACGGTCTGGCGCAGCTCTTGCAGGTCATCCCCCGCCACCTTCACCACAATTTGCCCTTTGATCTGCGAAATCGACTCCAGCACGTTGTCGCGGATCGGCTGTGAAAACGCGGGGTTGACCCCCGGGATGACCGACAGCTGCGCATCCATCTCCTCGATCAGCTGCTCGCGCGTCAGCCCCGTGCGCCACTCCTCCGTCGGTTTGACATCCACAAACACCTCGGCCATGCTCAGCGTCTTGGGGTCGGTGCCGTCCTCGGGCTGCCCGGCCTTCGAGACGACCGTGCGCACTTCAGGAATATTCAGCAAAGCCTTGCGCGCCAGCCGCAACACCTGCGCCGCTTCCTCTTGCGAGATGCTGGGCGGCAAGTCCCAGTTCACCCAGAACGTGCCCTCGTTGAGCTCAGGCAAAAACTCCGAACCCAGCCGCGAGCCCAGGCCCAGCGCAATGGCAAAACTCGCCAGCGCCACCACCACCACTTTGCGCGTGTTCGCCAGCGACCACTGCAGCACCGGGGCATACAAGCGCTTGGCCGCCGCCACCAGCCGGTTGTCCTCGTGCGGCAAATTGCGCCGCAGCATCCAGTAGGCCAACAAAGGCACCAGCGTCAGCGACAAAATCAGCGATCCCAATAAAGCCGTGCTCACCGACAAGGCCATGGGCTGAAAGATGCGACCCTCGTGGCGTTGCAGCGCAAAAATCGGAATGTGCGCGGCGATGATGATCAGCATCGAAAACAGCGTGGGCCGACCCACCTCATTGGCCGCCTGGATGATCAGCGTCTTGCGCTCTTTCTCATTCATCCCCTCGCCACGCTGCGCCAATCGGTGCATGATGTTTTCAATCACAATCACCGCCCCGTCGACGATGATGCCAAAGTCCATCGCCCCCAGACTCAGCAGGTTGGCCGGCACGCCCATGATTTTCAGGCCCATGAAAGTGGCCAGCAGCGACAGCGGGATGATGACCACCACCGCCAGACTCGCCCGCAAATTCGACAAAAACAGGTAGAGCACCAAAGACACCAACAGCGCCCCCTCCACCAGGTTGCGAAACACCGTCGTCAGCGTTTTGTTCATCAGCCAGGTGCGGTCATAAAAGGGCACAATTTGCACCCCCGCAGGCAGCCCTCTTTGATTCAGCTGATCGATGCGCTCCTTGACCGCCTTCAGCACCACGCTGGGGTTCTCCCCTTTGCGCATGATCACAATGCCAATCACCGCATCGTCGTCGTTGTCTTGCCCCACAATGCCCAGGCGCGGCACCGCCCCCACCCGCACCTGCGCCACATCCCGAATCAAAATCGGCGTGCCGTTGCGCGAGGCCAGCACAATCTCGCCGATGTCATCGGCTGAGCGAAGCAAGCCGATGCCCCGTATTGCAAATTGCTGCGTCCCTTGCGCCACATAACTGCCCCCGGCGTTCGAGTTGCCCCGCCCCAGCGCATCCAGCAGGTTTTGAAAGGTCAGCTTATGCGCCCGCAATCGGTCGATGTCTGGCTGCACCTCGTATTGCTTGATAAAGCCACCCATGGCCACCACATCGGCCACGCCAGGCACCTGACGCAAGGCACGCTCTATCACCCAGTCCTCCAGCGTGCGCAAGTCCGTCGTGTTCTGGCCGTCGCCGCGCACGCGGTAGCGCATGATTTCCCCCACCGGCGTGGCGTTGGGCGCAATATTGGCTTGTGCGCCCGGCGGCAGGTCCACATTGAGCAAGCGCTCATTCACCTGCTGACGCGCCAAATTCACTTCGGCTTGGTCGTTATAGGTGATCACGGTGTACGACAAACCAAACTGTGTGTGAGAAAACAGGCGTATCGAATTGGGCAGCCCCGCCAGCGCAGTTTCTATGGGCAGCGTCACTTGTTTCTCCACCTCTTCAGCCGCCCGCCCCGGGTACAGCGCAATCACGGTGACTTGGGTGTCTGTGACGTCGGGGAAAGCCTCCACCGACAGCGTTTTGAAGGAATACACCCCTGCCATGATGAACAGCAAGGCCCCCAGAATGATGAACAGGGGCTGGTTGATCGCAAACTGGATGATGCGCTTCATGGTTTATTCGCCACCGGGTTCATCGGCTTTTGTTGCGCCTCATCCTGGGCATTGCGCAACTCGCGCGCCAGCAACAGGCCGTTTTGCACCACCACCCGTTCACCCGCCTGCAAGCCCTCGCTGATCAGCACTTCTTTGGGGCCTTCGTACAACACCACGATACTGCGCGGCTCAAACACCCCGGGCGCACTTTGCACAAACACCATGTGCCCGTTGCCACGCAAGAAGACCGCGCTGGCCGGAACCAACAGGGTGTCGGTGAAAGACCGCTCAAACAGTGCCGTGGCCAGCATCTCCCCTTTCAGCAAGCGTTGCGGGTTGGGCACCACGGCGCGAACCTTGATGGTGCGCGTGCTGGGGTCGATGTAATCGGCCACCGCATGCACCTGGGCTTTGAACGAGGTGTCAGGCAGGCTGGGCACTCTGATGAGGATGTCGCGACCCGGCTTCAGGCTTTGCAAATCCACCTCGCGGGCGTCGATCTGCACCCACAGTTGTTGCGGGTCGGTGATCACGAACAAAGGGGGAACCCCCGGCCCGCTATGGTCCGGGCGCAGCTCTTGCCCCGGGTTGATGTTGCGCTCCACCACCACCCCTTGCACACCGCTGGCCAGCGACAGGCTCTGGTCCACCCCGGCCTGTGTGCTGTACAAACGCACGCGGTTGTTGGCACGGTCCCATTCGGCCCGCGCCCGGGCCTCTTCGGCCTGCGCCAGCTCCAACTCTTTGCGGGCCAGCACGCCCGTGTCAAACAACTCTTGCTGTCGCTGCAGCTGCTTTTGTGCCAGGGTCAGGTCGGCTTGCGCGCGAGCTGCATCGGCCTGTGCCATGCCAAACTCGGGCGAGGCCAGCTGCGCCAGTCGGCTGCCCACCTGCACCGCTTGCCCCAGGTCCACATGAATGCCCACCACACGCCCTGAAAACGCCGGATAAATCCGCTGCGTGCGCTCTTCGTTCCACACCAGCTTGGCCGGCAGCTCCACATGCAGCTGTTGCGCCGTCTCCACCGGCTGGGTGTTCAGCAGGGCCAGCTGCGGGTGGTCGGCGGGGTAGCGGATCTGGTTGTTCTGGATGATGGGCTGCGCGGGCGCGGCCACCGGCGCGGGCGCATCCTGGCAGCCACTCAGCCAACCCAGGGCCAGGGCCAGGCCGCTACACAGACCGAGTTTGATCAATGCTTGTGCGTTCATCGTTTGCTCTCAATTCGAATTTTGATTTGGGGCCGCATCGGCGATCTGAACCAGCACACGCCGGGCCTGCATTTCTGTTTCGGTGTTCAGCACCAAGCCCGCCAAGGCGTTGGCATGGGTCTGGCGCGCCGCCAGCGCGTCCAGCCAGGTGCTGTGAAAGGTGCGCCGCGCATCGAGCAGGTCGGTCAAAGACAGCCCCCCCTTCTGATACGCCGCCTCTGCCTGCGCCAGTACCTGTCGGGCCTGCGGCAAGATGTCATCGCGGTGGGCGTGCCACCGCACACGCGCCGCCACAAAGCCTTGGTACAAGCCGTCCAGTTCTGTGCGCGCTTGCAACCGCGCCTGCGCCAACTGGTCTTCGCTTTGCATGAGCTGGGCTTGCGCCTTGGCGATTTCCCCTTGGTACTGGTAATTCCATTGCAAGGGCATTTGCAGGCGCAACTCCAACAAGCGGGCCGAGGTGCCCGGGTAGTGGTCCACGCTACCCCCCCAGGTGATGTCCGATTTTTTCTGCGCCAGTGCCAATTCCAGCGCCTGGCGTGCCGCCTCCACCCGCTCTTGGGCGGCCACCACGTCGGGGCGCTGATCGACCGCCATGCTCAGTCGCGCCGCCCATGGGGCGGCATCCAGCCATTCTGCGCGCGCCTCGGGCCAGCCCTGCACCGGCGACCAGCCTTGCGCGGGCGCTTCCAGCCGGGTGACTTGGCGCAAAGCCCCTTGCGCCCGCAGCAACCCCGCCGCCACCGAGGGCACCTCCGATTCGCTGCGTCGCGCCTCAATCTCAAACCGCAGTCGGTCTTGCACCGAGACATCGCCGGCCTGTTGCCGCTTCAGGGCGGTTTGTGCCTGTTGCCGGCTGGCCTGGGCCAGCGCCGTCACATGGCGCAAGCGCTCGATCTGTGCCAACCAGTCGTAATAGGCCATGCTGGCCAGCCAAAGCTGTTGGCGTCGGGTCTGGGCCAGGTCTTGCTCGGCGGCCCGGGCGCTGCTTTGGGCACTGCGGGTGCGCAACTCTCTTTTATTGCCGCGCTCCTGGGTGATGTCCAGCCCCAGGCCCTTGTCGATGCGCTTGTCGCGCCACACATTGCCGCCCCCCAGGCCGTTTTGCAAGTCCAATGACGAGGTGCGTGCCGAGAGCACAGGAAACGGATTTCGGTCGGCGCTGGTGATGTCGGCGCGCGCCGCCTCCAGCAGGCTGCGGCTGATGCTCACCTCCAGGTTGGCGCTGGCCGAGTCCAGCACTTGCTCCAGGCCCAAAGGCGTCTGCGCCCAGGCCGCGCCAGGCCCGGCCACACCGGCCCAAAAAAAGGCCCAGGCACCGGCACAGGCCCAGGCCAGCCTGCCCATAGGCTTCAATTGTCGTATGCTCATGCCTGATTTATGGCAGGTTTTGCCTGACCGATACCTGACCAAGGCCCTGGCATGCGCATTTTGTGGATGGAAGACGACGCAGTGTTGCGCGAGACGGTGCGGCGCAGCCTCACCGATGCCGGGCATCGCGTCGATGCGGCGGGCCACCTGGCCGAGGGTCGGCATTTCTGGTCGGTCCAAAGCTACGATGCCGTCCTCCTGGACCTTAACTTGCCCCTCACCGGCCAGCCCGGCGCCGAGCAGGGCAGCGGCCTGGATTTGCTGCGTGAGCGCCGCCGCCGTGGCGACCGCACCCCGGTGCTGGTCTTGACCGCCCGCAATCGCACCGAAGAGCGCATTGCCGGCCTTGACGCCGGTGCCGACGATTACCTCGGCAAGCCCTTTGACCTTGCCGAGGTCGACGCCCGTTTGCGCGCCTTGGTGCGCCGCAGCCAGGGGGCGCAAGACGTGGTTCAGGTCGGCCTGCTGACCCTCACCCGGTCTTTGCGCCGCTTGCAACTCGGGGCCGATGACATGGCCTTGCCGGCCCGCGAGTACGAGGTCTTGTGCGAATTGCTCAGCCCCCCGGGCCGGGTCATCAGCAAGCGCGAACTGGCCGAAAAACTCTCGGGCTTTGACGACCTTTTGGGCGACAACGCCCTCGAGGCCTTCATCTCCCGCTTGCGCAAAAAACTGCAGGGCTCCGGGGCTGGCATCCGCACCTTGCGTGGCATCGGCTACGTGCTGGAAGAGGTCGCCGCATGAAAGAGCCCCGCCTGCCCACCCTGCTCAGTCGCCTGTTGCGCCATGTCTTGCGGCCCTTGTTCTGGGCCGGCATCATCGGCGCCGTCAGCGTGGCCTTGGTGGCGCGCCACTTCACCAGCGAGGCCTACGATCGCTCTTTGCTCGACGACGCCCTCATGGTGGCGGGCCATGTGCACGAGCGTGACGGCGAGCTCGATTTCCGTCTCACCCCGGCCGAGATGAAGGCGGTTTTGTTCGACCAAAGCGAATCGCTCTTTTTTGCCATCTACGACGCGCAAGATCGCTTCCTGGCCGGTCATGCCGGCTTGCAGGTGACGCCACTCAAGCCCAACACTGCCCTGGCTTTCGGCGAGGCGCTGTTCCAGGGGCAGCGCCTGCGCACCCTCACCTTGCGCCGCGATCAGCCCACGCCCCACACCGTCGTCATGGGTCAAACCACCCGCAGCCGCGAGCGCATTTTGCAGCAGGTCATGGTGTTTTCTTTGCTGCCGCAATTGCTGTTGCTGGTGTGCCTGGCGCTCTGGTTGCGCCGCAACATCGAACACGAGTTGCAGCCCCTGTCGCGGCTGGAGCAAGATTTGCTGCAGCGCGACGCCAGCGATTTGTCCCCGGTCGGTGTCGATCAGGGCAGCCGCGACATGCAAGGCCTGGGCGAGGCCGTCAATCACCTCTTGGGCCGCATCGCCACCGGCTTGCAAGCGCAGCGCGAGTTCTCCGGCAACGTGGCGCACGAATTGCGCACCCCCCTGGCGGGCATCCGCGCCCAAGCCGAATACGGTCTCTCCAGCCCGCAGCCCGAGGTGTGGCGCGAACAATTGCAAGGCGTGCTCGCTAGCCAGTCGCGCGCCAGCCATCTGGTCGATCAGCTGCTGGCGCTGGCGTTGCTGGCCGAAGCGCGCCAATCGCTCAGTCTAGAGCCGGTGTGCCTCAGTGACATGGTCACCGAAGCCTTGTTGCGCTGGCTGCCGCAGGCCGATCAGCGCGGCGTCGATTTGGGTGCCCAGGGCGCAGAAACCCGCCACTGGGTCATGGGGCAACGTGCCTTGTTCGAGGGCTTGCTCGACAACCTGCTGGACAACGCCTTGCGCCACGGTCGGCCCGCCCACGGCCAGCCCCTGCGCGTGACCGTGGTCTTGCGGCCCCAGACCCTGCCCTCGGGCAGCGCGGGCATCGAGCTCTCGGTGCACGACAACGGCGCAGGTGTCCCCCAGGCGCGGCGCACAGACATGCAAGACCGTTGGCAGCGCGGTGTTGAGGCCGGGGTCAGCGCCGAAGGGCACGGCCTGGGCCTGTCCATCGTCTCTTCCTATGCCCGCTTCCTCAACGCCCGCCTGTCGCTGCAAGACAGCCCCGACGGGGGCTTGGCCGTGTGTCTGACCCTTCCCCTCTCCCCGGCCCCCGGGGTGCCGGCATGAACCCCTGGCGCACCGCTTTGGCCCTCTCCATGGGGGCGGCCCTCTCGCTGGGCGTCACCCGCTTCTCTTATGCCTTGCTCTTGCCGGCCATGCGCGACGACCTGGGATGGACTTACGCCCTGGCCGGGGCCATGAACACCGTCAACGCCGCAGGCTATATGGTCGGGGCCACCCTCATGCCCTGGCTCATGCGCCGCCGTGGGCCAGCCTGGGTTTTCATCTGGGGCGGGTTTTTGGCCAGCGTTTTCATGGCGGCCAGCGGTTTCTTTCGCGACCCCGAGGGCTTGCTCATCCAGCGCTTTCTTGCGGGCTTCGCCAGTGCCTGGGTGTTCGTCGCCGGGGGGGTGCTGGTGGCCCGGCTGGCGCAAGACCATCCCCATCAAAGCGGCTGGTTGCTGGGCCTCTATTACGGTGGCACGGGCTGGGGCATCGTGGTGTCTGCCCTCTTGGTGCCTTGGGCCATGCCCGAAGTGACCCATTGGCCCCAGGCCTGGTGGTGGCTGGCGCTGGCCTGTGCCCTGGCCCTGCTGGTCATGGCACCCGCCGCCCGCGCGCTGGGCGCGTCCACCTCTGCGCTGGCCGCCCTCAGCCCCGGCGGCCCAGAAGAACAGTGGCCCCATTGGCGCGCGTCCATGCACGCCCTGCTGTGGGGCTATGGTTGTTTTGGCATGGGCTACATCGGCTACATGACCTTTGTCATTGCCCTCTTGCGCGAAGAAGGCATCTCGCCAGAACAGCGCACCTGGTTTTACACCGTGCTGGGCTTGTCGGTGGTGGCCTCGGCCCGGCTGTGGGCCCGGCTGCTTGACCGCCATCGCGATGGCACGGCCATGGCCATGCTCAATGCCTTGCTGGGCCTGGCCACGGCCATGGCCGCCCTCACCCACTCGTTTGCCGTTTTGTGTCTTTCGGGCGCGCTGTTTGGTGCGGTGTTCCTCTCGGTGGTGGCCTCCACCACCGCCTTTGTGCGCCACAACCTGCCCCCTGAATGGTGGGTGCGCGGCATCGGCTTGTTCACCGTGGTTTTTGCCTGGGGCCAGATCGTCGGCCCCACCATGGTCGGCTTTATTGCCGACGGCAGCGGCGGCCTCACCACCGGCTTGCTGGCCTCGGCCGCCTGTCTTTGGGTGGGGGCGCTGTGTGCCTGGCGCCAAAAGTCGCTGCAGCCTTTAAAATAGGCCCCTCTGGCCTTTTTCCCCGCACCCTTCCCTCTGGGGGTTGATCTCCATGCTTTACCCAACTCAGTTCGATGTCATCGTCGTCGGTGGCGGTCACGCCGGGACCGAGGCCGCCTTGGCGGCCGCTCGCATGGGCTGCCAGACCCTGCTGCTCACCCACAACATCGAAACACTGGGCCAAATGAGCTGCAACCCCAGCATCGGCGGCATCGGCAAAGGGCATCTGGTCAAAGAAATAGACGCTTTGGGCGGGGCCATGGCTTTGGCCACCGATGAGGCCGGCATCCAGTTCCGCGTGCTCAACAGCTCCAAAGGCCCTGCCGTGCGCGCCACCCGCGCCCAAGCCGACCGCGTCTTGTACAAGGCGGCCATCCGGCGGCGCCTGGAAAACCAGCCCCACCTCAGCCTGTTCCAGCAAGCCGTCGATGACCTCACGGTGGAAGGTGACCGGGTGACGGGGGTTGTCACGCAAGTGGGCATACACTTCAAGGCCAAAACCGTGGTTCTCACGGCAGGCACCTTCCTTGACGGCAAGATCCATGTGGGCCTCAACAACCACGCCGGTGGGCGGGCGGGCGATCCACCCGCGCAAACCCTCTCCGCCCGCCTCAAAGAGCTGAAACTGCCACAAGGTCGCCTCAAGACCGGCACCCCCCCGCGCTTGGACGGGCGCACCATCGATTACTCGCGCTGCATCGAACAACCCGGCGACGGCATGCCCGGCGGCATGAACCCGCACGACCCGGTGCCGGTGTTCAGCTTCATGGGCCATGGGGCCATGCACCCGCCACAAGTGCCCTGCTGGATCACCCACACCAACGAGCGCACCCACGACATCATCCGCAGCGGCTTTGACCGCAGCCCCATGTTCACCGGCAAGATCGAGGGCGTGGGGCCGCGCTACTGCCCCAGCGTCGAAGACAAAATCAACCGCTTTGCCGACAAAGACAGCCACCAGATTTTTCTCGAACCCGAGGGCTTGAGCACCCACGAGGTCTACCCCAACGGCATCTCGACCAGTCTGCCCTTTGACATCCAGTACGAGTTGGTGCGCTCCATGCGCGGCCTGGAGAACGCCCACATCCTGCGCCCCGGTTACGCCATCGAATACGACTACTTCGACCCCCGGGGCCTCACCTCGCACTTCGAGACCCGCCAGATCAAAGGCCTGTTTTTTGCGGGGCAGATCAACGGCACCACCGGCTATGAAGAGGCGGCCGCGCAAGGCCTCTTTGCCGGCATCAACGCCGCACTGCAATGCCGCGAACAAGCCCCTTGGCTGCCGAGCCGTGACCAGGCTTATTTGGGTGTCTTGGTCGATGACCTCATCACCAAAGGCGTGACCGAGCCTTACCGCATGTTCACCAGCCGCGCCGAGTTTCGCTTGCAATTGCGCGAAGACAACGCCGACATGCGCCTGACCGAAGTGGGGCGCCAGATGGGCTTGGTGTGCGACGCCCGCTGGGATGCCTTCTGCCGCAAACGCGATGCCGTTTCACGTGAAACACAGCGCCTCAAGTCGACCTGGGTCAACCCCAAAGTCTTGTCTGCCGCCGAGTCCGAGCGCGTCTTGGGCAAAGCCATCGAGCACGAGTACAACCTCTTTGACCTGCTGCGTCGCCCCGGTGTCAGCCATGCCCAGCTCACCCAGATGGAGGGCGGGCGTTGGGCCGCCGCAGAGGTTTCACGTGAAACACTGGGCGATCTGACCGGGCCGGTGTTGGAGCAGGTGGAAATCGCCGCCAAATACGCGGGCTACATCGACCGTCAAAAAGAAGAGGTCCAACGCGCCGCCCATTACGAGCAGATGCGCTTGCCCGCAGACATCGACTACATGCAAGTCTCTGCCCTGTCCATCGAGGCGCGCCAAAAACTGGCCAAACATCGCCCCGAAACCCTGGGCCAAGCTTCGCGCATCTCGGGCATCACGCCCGCCACCATTTCTTTGTTGCTGATCCATCTCAAAAAAGGCGGCCTCAAAGGGGCCCGCGCCGAAGGCTTGGCCGCATGAACCAGGGCTCGGGCCGCGAACTGGGCGCGGTTTTGGCCCAAGGGTCTCAGGCTTTGGGCCTCCACCTCAGCCCCGCCACCCAGGCCCAGTTGCTCGACTTTGTCGCACTTCTGCTCAAGTGGAACCGGGTCTATAACCTGACCGCGCTGCGTGACCCGCAAGAGGCGATCACCCACCATGTGCTCGACAGCCTCAGCCTCTTGTCCCCCTTGTTGCGCCACACCCAAGGCCGGCCCACCCGGGTTTTGGATGTCGGCTCAGGCGGTGGCCTGCCCGGGGTGGTCTTGGCCATTTGCCGCCCCGAGCTCGATGTCACCTGCGTCGATGCCGTGGCCAAAAAGGCCGCCTTCATCCAGCAAGTCGCAGGCACCTTGGGGTTGGGTCATTTGCACGGCGTTCATGCCCGGGTCGAAACCCTGACGCAGACTTGGCCACTCATCACCAGCCGGGCGTTTGCCTCACTGGCTGACTTCACCGCCTGGTCGCAGGCCGCACTCGCGCCCGGTGGGTGCTGGCTGGCGATGAAGGGCAAACGGCCCGATCAAGAAATCGCCGCCCTGCCCGCCTCGGTGCAGGTGTTTCACGTGGAACCATTGGAAGTGCCGGGCCTGGCGGCCCAACGTTGTTTGGTCTGGATGGCGCCTTCGGGTCAGGCCCCGTTGGTTTGAAAGTGAACGACAGGAGAAAAAATGCTGGGTGTGTCTGACTATGGCGCATTTGTACTGGCGTTCATTTTGTTGTTGTTTTTGCCGGGGCCGGGCAATCTGGCGCTGGTCACCTCCACCGGGCAGGGCGGCTGGCGCGGGGGCATGGCCTCGGTCGGCGGGCTCTTGTTGGGCGATCAGATCCTCATGTGGCTGACCGTGGCCGGGGTGGCCACACTGTTGCAGTCGCACCCCACACTCTTCACCGGCTTGCAGTGGTTGGGGGCCGCCTATTTGGCCTGGATGGGTGCCCGCATGGTCTGGCCCCATGCGTCAGGGGCCGTGGCCGTTCGGGTGCGGCCCGGGCGATATTTTTTCGACACCATGCTCATCACCTTGCTCAACCCCAAGGCCATCATGTTCTATTTTGCGTTCTTCCCGCAATTCATAGACCCCGAGCAGCACTTGGGTCTGCTGACCTTTGGCTTCATGGCCGTCACCGTGGCGGTTTTGGGTTTTCTTTACTGTGCAGGCGTCGTGCTATTGACCCATACCATGGCCGAGCGCTTGCGTGCCAACCCCCGTGGGGTGCGTGCGCTCGAATGTCTGGCCGGCCTGTGCCTGATGGGCTTTGGCCTGCGTTTGTGGTGGGGCGGCTAGCCATGGCGAATTCGGTTCAGGCATACTTCGGGGTATGTGCGCTGAGCCCAAGCCCCATCGGGCAGGGGTTTTGCAGGGCTTTCCTAAAGAAGCAGACCCAAGCACTTCGGCATTTTTCAAAGGGCAAGCGGTGAAAATATTTTGTGTCGCCAACCAAAAAGGCGGCGTGGGCAAAACGACCACCACGGTCAATCTGGCCGCAGGGCTGGCGGCGGTGGGACAACGCGTGCTCATGGTAGACCTCGACCCTCAGGGCAATGCCACCATGGGTTCGGGCGTGGACAAACGCGCCCTGGAGTTGAGCGTCTACGACGTCTTGTTGGCCTCGGCCACCGTGGCCGAGTGCCGCGTCCAGGCCCGCTGGGAAGAGGGGGTCAAAGCCCCGGCCTACGATGTGCTGGGTGCCAATCGGGAACTGGCCGGTGCCGAGGTCGAGTTGGTCAATCTAGACCAGCGCGAGCTGCGCCTGCGCCACGCCCTGCAGGCTGTCGAGTCAGAGTACGACTTTGTTCTTATAGATTGTCCCCCCAGCTTGTCCTTGCTCACCCTCAATGGCCTGTGTGCCGCCCACGGCGTGCTGGTGCCCATGCAATGCGAATACTTCGCGCTCGAAGGCTTGTCCGACTTGGTCAACAGCATCAAACAGGTCCACGCCAACCTCAACCGCGACCTCAAAATCATCGGCCTGTTGCGCGTCATGTTTGACCCCCGCATCACTTTGCAGCAACAGGTCAGCGACCAACTCAAGGCGCATTTTGGTGACAAGGTGTTCAACACCATCATCCCGCGCAACGTCCGCTTGGCCGAGGCCCCCAGCTATGGCATGCCCGGTCTGGTGTTTGATCCTTCGGCCAAGGGCAGCCAAGCCTTCCTCAGCTTTGCCCGTGAACTGGTCGAACGTGCCCCTGGCTTGTGAACATGAACGACATCCCCCCCACCTCCCCTGACCCTTCCTCCCCTGACCCTTCGGCCCACGATGCCGCCGCGGCCCCCACCCCCACTCCTGCCGCCCCTGTCCGTCGCCACCCCCCGGTCTGTACCCTCCCCGACTGGAAGGGCGCACCGGCCAGCCATTGGCTGACACTGTGGGAGCAGCACCACGGCTTGCAGCGCGTCATGCAGCACGACTGGCAGCGGCCCCTGCGTGGCGACTGGATGATGCAATTGCAAGAGTCCGTGCTGCGCCACGAGCAGCTCCACCTGCTGGCCCATGGCCTGGGCGCCCATCTGGTCGACGCCTGGTTGCGCCACACCCAGCAATCCAGACGCGTGCTCTCGGTCTTGTTGGTCGACCCCATCGATCTCCAAGACCCAGCCACCCTGGAGGTGCTCTTCACCTGGAAGCCCCTCGCCCCGCAAGCGTGGCCAGTGCCCGTCTCGGTGCTCTGGAAAGAACGCCAGCCCAGCCCCGAAGTGCAAACCTTGTTGAACGCCTGGGGGGCGCGCCCGTTGGCCGAAGCCCCGGTGGGCGGCGGCGTGGTGGGCGGCTGGTCCCTCACCCAGGCCCACTGGACCGACATCGAAGCCCAGGCCAGCCTGGCCACGGAGGCATGAACCCATGGTGACCAAAAAACCCAAAGGGCTGGGCCGCGGCCTGGAAGCCCTGCTCGGCCCCAAGGCCCAAGAATCGGCCCCCGCTGCGACGGCAGACAATGGGGCCCCGCGCACCCTGCCCCTCGATGACCTCGTCCCCGGCGTCTACCAGCCCCGCACCCGCATGGACGAAGGGGCCCTCTACGAGCTGGCCGAGAGCATCAAGGCCCAGGGCATCATGCAGCCCATCCTGGTCCGCCGCCTCACTCAGGGGGAACACGCGGGTAAATTTGAAATCATCGCCGGTGAGCGGCGCTTTCGGGCCAGCCGCCTCGCGGGCCTGGCCGAAGTGCCGGTGCTGGTGCGCGAGGTGCCCAACGAGGCCGCCGCCGCCATGGCGCTCATAGAAAACATCCAGCGCGAAGATCTCAACCCGCTGGAAGAGGCCCAGGGCCTGCAACGCCTCATCCGAGAGTTCGGCCTCACCCACGAACAGGCCGCCCAGGCCGTGGGCCGATCCCGCAGCGCCGCCAGCAACCTGTTGCGCTTGCTGAATCTGGCCGACCCGGTGCAGCAAATGCTCATGGCCGGCGACATCGACATGGGCCACGCCCGCGCCCTCTTGGCCCTCGATCGCGCGGCCCAAATCACCGCTGGCAACCAAATCGTGGCGCGGCACCTGTCGGTGCGCGAAACCGAGCGGCTGGTGAAAAAACTGGGCGCCGAGTTTCAGCTGGTGTCCACCCTGCCCAAGAAGGAAAAGTCACGCGATCTGCGGCGGGTCGAAGAAGAACTCTCCGACCTCCTCACCGCCCAGGTCGAGGTGCGCATCAAAAAACGCCTCAAACGCGCCGGCAAAACACAAGAGATGGGTGAGCTCGCCATCCACTTCGGCTCCCTCGAAGAACTCAATGGCATCATCGAGCGCCTGCGCGGCGACCCCCTGCCCTAAACCCTTGAACTGAACCCTTGCCCTGAACCCCCTGCGTGAACGAAAGGACTTCTCATGAACGCCCCCGCCTCGACCTCGCATCTGCAACCCTTGGTGTCCCGCCGCACCATCGCGCCACAAGCCTTGAGCGATCTGCAACAACGCTTCGGCCCCCAGTGTTCGCTCGCTGCCGCCGTGCGCGAGCAGCACGGGCGCGATGAATCGGCCTTCACCACCGTGCCCCCCCCCGATGCCGTGGTGTTTGCCGAAAGCACGCAAGATGTGGCCGACGCGGTTGCCATCTGCGCCCGCCACCGCGTCCCCGTCATCCCCTATGGCGTGGGCTCCTCCCTCGAAGGGCACCTGCTGGCCGTCGAGGGCGGCGTCAGCCTCGACCTCAGCCGCATGAATCGGGTCTTGGCCATCAATCCCGAAGACCTGACCGTCACCGTGCAGCCTGGCGTCACCCGCAAGCAACTCAACGAAGAAATCAAAAGCACCGGCCTCTTTTTCCCCATTGACCCGGGCGCCGACGCCTCCATCGGCGGCATGTCGGCCACCCGCGCCAGCGGCACCAACGCCGTGCGCTACGGCACCATGCGTGACAACGTGCTGGCCTTGCAAGTCGTCACCGCACAGGGAGAAGTGATACGCACCGGCACCCGCGCCAAAAAATCCAGCGCCGGCTACGACCTCACCCGCCTGTTCGTCGGCAGCGAAGGCACCCTGGGCGTCATGACAGAAATCACCTTGCGCCTCTACCCCTTGCCCGAGGCCGTGTCGGCGGCCATTTGCTCCTTCCCCTCGGTGGCCGATGCCGTCAACACCACCATCGCCATCATCCAGATGGGCGTGCCCATCGCGCGCGTCGAGCTCATCGATGCCAACTCTGTGCGCATGGTCAACGCCTACTCCAAACTCAATCTGCGCGTCTCACCCATGCTGCTCATGGAGTTCCATGGCTCCCCCGCAGGCGTCAAAGAACAGGCCGAGACGGTGCAAGAGATCGCTACCGAGCACCAGGGCCAGGCGTTTGAATGGGTCACTACCCCCGAAGAGCGCACCCGCTTGTGGACGGCGCGCCACCACGCCTATTTCGCCGCCCTCACCTCACGCCCCGGCTCGCGCATCATCAGCACCGACACCTGCGTGCCCATCAGCCGCCTGGCCGATTGCCTGCTCGAATCCATGGCCGAGGCCGACGCCAGCGGCATCCCGTATTTCCTGGTCGGCCATGTCGGTGACGGCAATTTCCATTTCGGCTATGTCATCGACCCCGACAGCGCCGACGAACGCGCCCGGGCCGAGGCACTCAACCAAGCCCTGGTGACGCGCGCCATCCAGCTGGGCGGCACTTGCACCGGCGAGCACGGCATCGGTCTGCACAAAATGGATTTCCTCATCGACGAGGCCGGCCAGGGCGCGGTCGACATGATGCGCACCATCAAGCAGGCACTCGATCCGCACAACCTCATGAACCCGGGCAAGATACTCAGCTGGGCGCGCCCCACCGCCTGAGCCGGGCTTCACCACAGGGTGCGCAGCCCTTGCCCGGCCAGCGCCAGACCACTGAGCACCAGCAGGCCCAAAATGGCGCGGCGCAAACGCGCCGCCTCGACCCGCTTCGTCCACTGATGGCACACCCACATCGAGCCCAGCGCCACAGCCGTCATGGGTGGCCACCACGCACGCACTTCAGGGGTGTCCAAACGCCCGCTGGCGGCCAGCACCAAACAGGCCAGGCCACTCACCACCATCAGACACAGCGTGATGTTGGCGCGCATGATGCGGGGGTCATCAAACCGCGTCACCAGATGGCCCACCACCACCGAGCCCGAAGTGCCCCACAACATCTCGATCACCCCGCCCAGCAAACCGCTCAAGGGGCGATGGCGCAACACCGAACGAGCCGGTGCGGCCACACCCACCAAACCGCGCCACCCGGCCCAGGCCACATACAGCCCCAATGCCACCCGCAAAGCCCCGCTCTCCAGCACCCCGGGCCACAGCGACAGGCCCGCACCCAGCCCTACGCCCAGCAGCAGCCAAAAGAAAAACGGCATCAAAGTGCGCCAATCAATCAGCCGCCACTGCAAACCGCCCAACAGCAAGCAGGCAATGAAATCAATCGACAGCACCAAGGGCACCACCTGCTCCAGTGGCCACACCCAGGCCAGCAGCGGCACCGAAATCAACGCCGAACCAAAGCCCGTGATGCCCAGCACACCAAAGCCCAGCGCCACCACCAAAACCGGGTACCACTGCTCCCACATCAATCGCCCCACCCCCCTGATCATTTAAACGCCATGTGGCGCCCTTAGTGCGTCAGCGGCTCATCCACGCCCTGCCACCTGTGGCCCCGATGGAATAACCCCCATGGAATACCCCCGATGATACGGAAGTCAGCGAAAATAGCCGCGAAACTCTGCAAAGCGAGACCACCACATGGGCAACCGACTCACCCAAATCGCCACCCGCACCGGGGACGGCGGCACCACCGGCCTGGGCAATAACCAGCGCGTGTCCAAAAACAGCTTGCGCGTCCACGCCATGGGCGATGTCGACGAGCTCAACTCCAACATCGGCGTCTTGTTGTGCGAGCCCATGCCTGAGGACGTGCGCCAGGTGCTCATCGAGATACAGCACCAGCTCTTCAACCTCGGCGGCGAGCTCTCCATCCCCGGCTTCGAATTGCTCAAGGCCGAGGCCGTGGCAGCGCTCGATGAGGCCCTGGACCGCTACAACGCCCAACTGCCCAAATTGCAAGAGTTCATCCTGCCGGCCGGCCACCGCTCTGCGGCCCTGGCCCATGTCTGCCGCACCGTGGCCCGCCGTGCCGAACGCGCCGTGGTGGCCCTGGGTTTTGAAGAAGCCATCCATGATGCGCCGCGCCAATACCTCAACCGCCTCTCCGACCTCATGTTTGTTCTGGCCCGGGTGCTCAACCGCCATGGCGGCGGCGACGATGTCTACTGGAAAAGCGAGCGCCTCCAGACGGGTGCTTAAGGCCTTAATCCGCCCGCACCCGCCTGCCCACGGGGCAAGTCCTCAGCCCGTCAAGGCCTCATCAAATATCGCCACCGCCCGGGTCCAGCCGGCTGAGGCCCCCTTGATCTTGTGCGGAAAGCAGCTGATGTAAAAACCGCTGGGGGGCAAGGCCTCCAGGTTATGCAGCTTCTCCAAATGGCAATAGCCGATGTCGCGCCCCGCCTTGTGCCCCTCCCAGATCAGGCCTGCATTGCCGCTGTCCTTGTACTTTTCGGCGGTATGCACAAAAGGCGCATCCCAGCTCCAGGCGTCGGTGCCGGTCAGCCGCACCCCGCGCTCCAACAAATACATGGTTGCCTCATAGCCCATCCCGCAGCCACTGGCCACATAGTCGGGGTGGCCGTAGCGTGACCCGGCGCGGGTGTTCACCACCACAATCTCCAGCGGCGACAAGGTGTGCCCGATGCGCGCCAACTCGGCCTCCACCTCTTGGGCGCTCACCACATGGCCATCGGGCAAATGCCGGAAGTCCAGCTTCACCCCGGGCTGGAAGCACCACTCCAGCGGCACCTCATCAATCGCTATCGCGGGTTTCTTCTCGCCCAGCGCTTTGTCCATCGTCGAGTGAAAGTGATAGGGCGCATCCAGATGGGTGCCGTTGTGCGTGCTCAGGTGGATGAACTCAACCGCCCAACCCTCGCCATCGGGCAAGTCCTCTTTTTTCAGCCCCGGAAAAAACGGCTTGATCTGTTCATAAGTGTTTTCATGGTTGAAGTACTCGATGCGCGGGGCAAACGCAGGCGGGTCGCTCAGCACATCGTTTTCAAGGAAGATCGACAAATCAACAAATCGGCGTGGCATTTTCATTCCGTTCGGTTCAAAAGAGGCGGCTGGCCTGTCCAAAGACAGGGGTTTCTTGGGGTTCTCCCTGAATCGCCCAGGGGTTCAGGAAGGCCCTGTGTCGCCATTTCCTAGGGCTTTCAGCAAGTGAAGATTGAAACGCCCGAAGGCATACTGCTTCAAGCGTGGTTTCCCTGATGGGCACAGTCGCCCCAACCCCTGACCCAACCCGCGAACCAACCCGCCCCGCAACCGCTTTCTACGACATGAACGCCCCTGACCACATCGTCGCCCCTTTCGTGCCCCAGATCCGCTTGTATGCCCAGTGGCTGGAAAAGCGGCACGGCCTGAAATTCGCCGACTATCAGGCCATGTGGCGCTGGTCAGTGACCGAGCTCGACGCGTTTTGGCAATCCATGTGGGAATACCTCGACTTGCAGTCCCCCACGCCACACACCGTCGTGCTGGCCAAAAACACCATGCCCGGGGCGGTCTGGTTCCCGGGTGCCCAGGTCAACTACGCCCAGCAGGTCTTGCGCCACGTCGGGCTGGCCGACCAGGCCGGCTTTGCGGCCATCATCGGCGACAACGAGCGCGGGCAACGCCGTGAATTGTCTTGGCCAGAGCTGCGCCGTCAGGTCGCCGCCCTGGCCCGTCATCTGCAGGCCCAGGGCGTGCGCCCGGGTGACCGGGTGGCGGCCTATCTGCCCAACACCCCCGAGACCATGGTCTCCTTTCTCGCCGTCGTCAGCGTCGGTGCCATCTGGAGCGTCTGCGCCCCCGACATGGGCACCAACGCCGTGCTTGACCGCTTCCGCCAGATCACCCCCAAAGTCCTCATCGCCTGCGACGGCGTCACCTATGGCGGCAAAGACCACGACCGCGTCGGCGTCGTCGCCGAACTGCGCGCCGCCTTGCCCAGCGTGCAGCATGTGCTGCTGTGGCAAAACCTCGGCGGGCTGGCCCCCCTGCCCCACAGTGCCGACTTTGGCAAAGTCGTGGCGGCCGGCGGCGATGACCCCGGCTTTGCCCCCTTGTGGCTGCCCTTTGACCACCCGCTTTGGATCGTCTACAGCAGCGGCACCACCGGCCTGCCCAAACCCATCGTCCACACCCACGGCGGCTCACTGCTCAATGGCATGGCCCACAAAAACGTCCACTACGACGTCGGCTGCAGTTACGAGCCCAACTCCTGGGGCGAGCGTTTCCTTTGGTACAGCTCCACCGGCTGGGTCATGTGGAACGCCCAACTCAGCGGCCTGCTCAGCGGCACCACCTGCGTCATTTACGACGGCAACCCCGGCGGCTCCAAAGAGCACCCCGACTGGGGCGTCTTGTGGCGATATGCCGCGCGCGAGCGCGTCACCTTCTTTGGGGCAGGCGCGGCCTACTTCGCCAACTGCATGAAATCCGGCCTTGACCTCGCCAGCGTGCCGGGTCTGGCCCAGGTCCGCGCCTTGGGCACCACCGGCTCGCCCCTCAGCCCCGAGGTGCAACAGTGGGGCACCGCCCAGTTCCGCCGCGTCTACGACCAGTCTGGCCAGGCCAAGCGCCCCGACATCTGGTGGTGCAACATCTCGGGCGGCACCGACGCGGGCGCCTACATGGGCGGGCACCGCGAATTGCCCATGGTCCCCGGCGAAATGCAATGCCGCTTCCTTGGTGTGGCGGTCGAGGCCTGGAACGAACAAGGCCAACCCGTCACCGACGAAGTCGGCGAACTCGTCGTCACCCAGCCCCTGCCCAGCATGCCGCCTTTTTTCTGGGGCGACACCGATCACCAGCGCTATCTGGGCAGCTACTTTGACATGTACGCCCCCGGCCTGGGCCGACGCCCCGGTGGCGGTGACGCCGACCCCGCCAGCGGCCCGGTCTGGCGCCATGGCGACTGGCTCAAAATCACCCCCGATGGGCGCTGCGTCATTTATGGCCGCAGCGACGCCACCATCAACCGCCACGGCCTGCGCATGGGCACCAGCGAGCTCTACCGCGCCGTCGAAGCCCTCCCCGAAGTCCTCGACTCGATGGTCGTCGACCTCGAATACCTGGGCCGCGACAGCTACATGCCCCTCTTCGTCGTCTTGCGCGAAGGGCTCAGCCTCAACGACACCGTCCGCGCCCGCCTCAACAGCGCCATACGCGACGCCCTCAGCCCCCGCTTTGTCCCTGACGAAATCTTTCAGGTTGCCGAAATCCCCCGCACCCTCTCCGGCAAAAAGCAAGAGCTCCCCATCAAAAAACTCATGCTCGGCCAACCCGTTGACAAAGTTCTCAACCGCGACGCCATGGCCAACCCGCAATGCCTGTCCTGGTACATCGACATGGCCCAACGCCACCTGGCCCAACAGCCCGCCTGAAGAAATGGGGGGGGGTCGGGCCCTGGTCAGTAGATCGGGGTGATTTTGCGGATGTGGGTGGTGGTCTGTTCGGCCACATACAAATTGCCGCTGTTGTCCACGGCGATACCACTAAGATGATTAAATTTAGCCGTTCCGCCTGAGCCATCCGTAGAGCCCGTTTGCCCAACCATTCCGGCGATGGTGCTGACTACACCCGATGCGCTGATCTTGCGGACCACTTGGTTATAAGTGTCAGTAACATATAAATTCCCGTTGTTGTCCAAGGCGACGCCAGAGGGGTAGTTAAATTGTGCCGTTCCACTTGATCCATCCACATAGCCGGCAGACCCCATCCCGGCCAAGGTACTGACCACACCCGCAGGGCTGATCTTGCGAATGACGTGGTTGCCATTATCAGCTACGTATATCGCACCTGTGCCGTCGATTGTGATGCCATTAGGGTAGGCAAATGCCGCCGCCGTGCCCGTTCCATTGACAAGTTGGTAGGTTCCCCCTCCAACCACGCCCCCTCCACCTGCCAATGTGCTGACAACACCAGCAGAGCTGATTTTGCGTATTAAACCGCTTGACGCATCGGCCACATACACATTGCCACTGCCGTCCAAGGCGATGCCATGGGGTAAAAAAAATTTTGCTGTCTCAGCAGTGCCATTGACAATCCCAATGCCCCCTTCGCCTGCCAGGGTGCTGACCACGCCAGCGGAGTTAATTTTGCGTATGCGGTTGCTACCGGAATCGGCCACATACACATTGCCACTGCCGTCCAAGGCGATGCCTGCAGGGGAACTAAAAGTAGCCGTCGTGCCCGCGCCATTGAAAGCGCCCGTAGTCCCTGTGCCGGCCAACGTGCTTGCCACACCTGCCGGGGTGATTTTACGAATTCGGTTGTTGTTTTTATCTGCCACAAATACGTTTCCATTGGCGTCCACTGCCACCCCAAAGAGGTAGTAAAAGAGCGCCGCGCCCCCACTCGCAGACACTAACCCCGGCAAAGTGCTCACCACCCAATTGGTGGGTGCCGCACTGCCACTTCCTGAGCCGCTGCTTGAGCTGCTGCCAGAACTGCTGACGGAGCCACTGGTTGAACTGCTGGCCGATCCGCTGCTCGAAGCACTGCTTGAGCTGCTGGCAGAACCACTTCCAGAACCACTACCTGACCCACTGCCGCTCATCCCCGCACTGCCCGAGTCACCGCCCCCGCCCCCACCGCCGCAGGCGGCCAGCAGCGCAGCGGCATCCAGCGCCAGCGCCGTGCCCATGAAGTGTCGGCGCTTCAAACCCTGAGGGGTCACGGGTGCGGCTGCATCGGCCAGGGTGTGTTCGGTTTTGTCCGCGTGCACGGGCTTGCGGGGGTTTGATGCGGGGCTCACTTCAGGGCGGTGTTTTGTCATAAAACCTCTCAGGCTTTGTCACAGATGGTGCGCGCACTTGTGCGCAGCGAGTTTTGCAGAGCTTCCTCGATCAATTATATAGAAGTAAATTTATTGATTGTGAGAATTCTTTATAATCAATAAAACCACCCCTCGCCGTGCTGCACCAGAGGGCCCCTACTTGTCGCCACACGTAAAGGCACTCGGTTGCAAAAGTGCCCAAAGCCCGCCAAGCGCCTCAGTCAACGCCCTTCCACCCACATGACCCAAACCACTTGACACCAGCCGCCCGGTATTTGGGGTATTGAATGGGGGCGAGGCCCCCATTTTCTATTCATGCACCCACTCACGCCACAGCCAAAAAATCCTCCACAAATGCGGTGCTCGGCTGGCCCTGCACCTCGACAGGCGTGCCAACCTGCTCAATCCTGCCCTGATTCATCACCACCACCCGATCAGACACCTCCAGCGCCTCATCCTGGTCGTGCGTCACCAAAATGCTGGTGATGTGCAGCGCCTCATGCAGCTGGCGCAACCACAGCCGCAGCTCCTTGCGCACCTTGGTGTCCAGCGCCCCAAAAGGCTCATCCAGCAACAAGACCTTGGGCTGCGTGGCCAGCGCCCGGGCCAGCGCCACGCGTTGGCGTTGTCCACCCGAGAGCTGCGCCGGATGCCGGTTCTCCAGGCCCGACAGCTGCACCATATCCAGCAACTCATGCACGCGGTTGGCCATCGCAGTCGGGCTCAGACGCTCATGGCGCGGCTTCATGCGCAAGCCAAAAGCCACATTGTCAAACACCCGCATGTGCTTAAAAAGCGCATAGTGCTGAAACACAAACCCCACCCCACGCTCACGCGCGTGCATCGAGGTGATGTCTCGCCCGTCAAACCCGATCTGCCCGCTGTCGGGCACCTCCAGCCCGGCGATGATCCTCAGCAGCGTCGTTTTGCCGCAGCCCGAAGGCCCCAGCAGCGACACCAGCTCACCGGTTTTGATTTGCATATCTATCCCATGCAACACCGGCTGGTCATCAAAAGACTTTCTGATTTGCTTCAATGAAATGCTCATTTCAGGCCTTGTAAAGTGGCGTGGATGACCACGGGTTGGAGGGGGTTGGGGGCATGGCTTGGCCCCTCATCGGCGCTGGCACGGGGCTCACGCCCCAGCTGCCACTCGGCCAGCGACTTCAGCGCCAGCGTCAGCAGCGCCAACAGCGCCAACAGCGAAGCCACCGCGAAAGCCGCCACCGACTGATACTCGTTGTACAAAATCTCGACCTGCAAAGGCATGGTGTTGGTTTGCCCCCGGATGTGGCCTGACACCACCGACACCGCCCCAAACTCGCCCATGGCGCGCGCATTGCACAAAATGATGCCGCTCAGCAGGCCCCAGCGTATATTGGGCAAGGTCACATGCCAAAAGGCCTGCCAGCCCGTGGCCCCCAGCACCAAGGCGGCCTGTTCTTCGTCAGAGCCTTGCTGCTGCATCAGCGGAATCAACTCACGCGCGACATAGGGGAAAGTCACAAACACGGTGGCCAGCACAATGCCAGGCACCGCAAAAATGATCTGTATATCGTGCGCCCGCAGCCACGGCCCCAACCACCCCTGCGCCCCAAACAGCAACACATAAATCAGCCCCGCCACCACCGGCGAGACCGAAAACGGCAAATCAATCAAAGACACCAGCAGCGACTTGCCACGAAACTCAAATTTGGCCACCGCCCACGCCGCCGCCACACCAAACACCACATTAAAGGGCACGGCAATGGCCGCCACCACCAGGGTCAGCCGGATGGCCGCCCAGGCATCGGGGTCGCGCAAAGCCTCGACGTATGCGTCCCACCCCGAAGCCAGGGCCTGGGTCAGCACCGTCACCAAGGGCAAGACCAAAAACAAAGCCACAAAGCCCAGGGCCACGGCAGTCAACAGGCGCTGGGCCCAAATCGGTTCGGTGGTGCCGCTGCCGATGCGGCGCGAGGTGGTGCTCATTCAGACTCCGGTGATGCGCCGGCGTTGCCAGGCTTGCAGGCCGTTGATGCCCAGCAACATGATGAATGACAAACCCAGCATCACACTGGCCACGGCGGTCGCGCCCGCATAGTCGTATTGCTCCAGTTTGCCGACAATGATCAAAGGCACGATCTCCGACACCATGGGCATATTGCCGGCAATGAAAATCACCGACCCATATTCCCCCATGGCTCGCGCAAAGGCCAGCGCAAAACCGGTCAGCAACGCCGGCAGCAAAGTGGGCCACAACACATGGGCCACAATTTGCCAGCGCGTCGCCCCCAAACAGCTGGCCGCTTCTTCCAGCTCTTGCTCGGCCTCCTCCAGCACCGGTTGCAGGGTGCGCACCACAAAAGGCAGGCCGATGAAGATCAGGGCGATCACCACCCCGGTCGGGTTAAAGGCCAGCCGTATGCCATACGGCTCGGCCCATTGCCCTATCCAACCATTGGGGGCCAGCAGGGCACTGAGCGAAATACCGGCCACCGCAGTGGGCAGCGCAAAGGGCAAATCAATCAGCGCATCCACGATGCGCCTGCCCGCAAAGTCATAGCGCACCAACACCCAGGCCAGCAACAGGCCAAACACGGCATTGACCAGCGCCGCCAACAGCGAAGCCCCGATGGTCAGCTGGTAGGCGGCCAGCACCCGCGGGCTCGAGACCGCGTCCACAAACTGCCCCCAACTCAGGCTGAACGCCTTCAACACCAGTGCACACAAGGGCAACAGCACGATCAGCCCCAAATAGACCAAGGCATAGCCCAGCGTGAGGCGAAAGCCCGGCAACACCCTGCGAGGGGTGGGCACACGGCCAGGCATGGCAAAAAGATTCATGATCAGAGAAAAAATATTCAGGGCAGGTGACCCAAGAGGCCTTGAGTTATTTGCGTGTGTAAATCTGGTCAAACACGCCGCCATCCACAAAATGGGTTTTGCTCACTTTGTCCCAGCCCCCAAACGCCTTGTCCAGCGTGAAGCGCTGAATCTTGGGCAGCTTGGCCTCGTACTGGGCGGCGATTTTCGGGTTGCTCGGGCGGTAAAAATTTTTCCCTGCAATGTGCTGGCCCTCATCGCTATAGAGGTACTCCAGATAAGCCTGGGCCACTGCACGCGTGCCTTTGCGATCCACGTTTTTATCCACCAGACTCACCGGCGGCTCGGCCAAAATGGACAGCGACGGGTAAACAATGTCCACCTTGCTGCCAAACTCTTTGTCCAGCAAATGCGCCTCGTTCTCCCAGGAGATCAGCACATCGCCCTGATGCCGCTGGGCAAAAGTCACCGAAGAGCCCCGCGCCCCGGTGTCGAGCACCGGCACGTTTTTATACAGCCGCGTGACGAAATCACGGGCCTTGTCATCGCTGCCATATTTGCGCTTGGCAAATTCCCAGGCCGCCAGATAGTTCCAGCGTGCGCCACCCGATGTTTTGGGGTTCGGGGTGATCACGCTGATGCCCGGCTTGACCAAGTCGTCCCAGTCTTTGATGCCCTTGGGGTTGCCTTGGCGCACCACCAGCACGATGGTCGAGGTATAGGGCGAGGAATTGTGGGGCAGCCGCTTTTGCCAATCGGCGGGAATCAATGCGCCAAACTGATGCAAGGCATCGATATCGCCCGCCAGCGCCAGCGTGACCACATCCGCGTCTATGCCATCGATCACCGAACGGGCCTGCTTGCCCGAGCCGCCATGCGATTGCCGAATGCTCACCTCCTGGCCGCTGCGTGCCTTCCAATGCTTGGCAAAGGCCTGGTTGTACTCCGCGTACAGCTCGCGCGTCGGGTCATAAGAGACATTCAGCAGCGTCACCTGTGCCGGGCTGCCCAAAGCCAGGGTCGCCAGTGCCAGGCCGGCCAAAACGGTTCGAACATCAAAACGGGTCATCAATGAGGCCTCCTGGTGCATGGGTCGAATTCTGTGAGGTCTTCTTCAAAATTGGAACGAATAAATTTTCAATTGTTAATAAGTTTTAGGCATATAGGGAGGCTCTGCAACCCCCCAAAGGGCTGGACGCGTCTTGCCCCCTGCGCATGGGGGCGGCGGTAAAATGGGTGTTTTGATCGCTGTATTCATAGGAAACCACATGGCCAAAGCCGCATTTGTTTGGGAAGACCCGTTTTTGCTCGATCAGCAACTCACCGAAGAAGAGCGCATGATCCGCGAGGCGGCGGCGGCCTATTGCACCGATCGACTCATGCCGCGCGTGCGCGATGCCTTTCGCCACGAAAAAACCGATGCCGCCATATTTCGTGAAATGGGCGAACTCGGCCTCCTGGGCCCCACCATCGCCCCCGAGTACGGTGGCCCCGGCCTGAACTACGTCGCCTATGGCCTGATCGCCCGCGAAGTCGAGCGGGTTGACTCGTGCTATCGCTCCATGATGAGCGTGCAGTCCTCTCTGGTCATGGTGCCCATCAACGAATTTGGCACCGAAGCGCAAAGGCAAAAATTTCTGCCCAAGCTCGCCACCGGCGAGTGGATCGGCTGCTTTGGCCTCACCGAGCCCGACCACGGCTCAGACCCGGCCAGCATGGCGACCCGGGCGCAAAAAGTCCCTGGTGGCTATCAGCTCAAGGGCAACAAAATGTGGATCTCCAACAGCCCCATCGCCGACGTGTTCGTGGTCTGGGCCAAAGAGGTCAGCGAAGGCGGCCAGGTCGGCCCGATCCGGGGCTTCATTCTTGAGAAAAGCATGAAAGGCCTCAGCGCCCCGGCCGTCCACGGCAAAGTGGGCTTGCGTGCCTCGATCACGGGTGAAATCGTCATGGACGGCGTCTTTGTCCCCGAAGAAAACGCCTTCCCCGAAGTGCAGGGCCTCAAAGGCCCCTTCACCTGCCTCACTAGCGCCCGCTATGGCATCGCCTGGGGCGCCTTGGGCGCAGCCGAGTTCTGCTGGCACACCGCGCGCCAGTATGTGCTGGACCGCCAACAATTTGGCCGCCCCCTGGCCGCCAACCAGCTCATCCAGAAAAAACTCGCCGACATGCAAACCGAAATCTCGCTGGGCCTGCAAGGCTGCCTGCGTTTGGGCCGCATGAAAGACGAGGGCACCGCCTCGGTTGAAGCCACCTCCATCATCAAGCGCAACTCTTGCGGCAAGGCCCTTGACATCGCCCGCATGGCGCGCGACATGATGGGCGGCAACGGCATCAGCGACGAGTTTGGCGTCGCCCGCCACCTCGTCAACCTCGAAGTGGTCAACACCTACGAGGGCACCCACGACATTCACGCGCTCATCTTGGGCCGTGCCCAGACCGGCATCGCCGCCTTCGCCAATTGAGCCCGGCCCTCAAGCCCCAGCGCGTGGTCGTGGGCTTGAGCGGCGGCGTCGACTCGGCTGTCACGGCCTGGCTGCTCAAACAGCAAGGCCATGAAGTCGTCGGCATCTTCATGAAAAACTGGGAAGACGACGACGACAGCGAATACTGCTCATCCAACATCGATTTTGTCGATGCGGCGGCAGTGGCCGATGTCATCGGCATAGAGATCGAGCACGTCAACTTCGCCAGCGAATACAAAGACCGCGTCTTTGCCGAATTCCTGCGCGAGTACCAGGCCGGGCGCACCCCCAACCCCGACGTGCTGTGCAATGCCGAAATCAAGTTCAAGGCCTTTCTCGACCACGCCATGCGCCTGGGGGCCGAGCACATCGCCACCGGCCACTACGCCCGTGTCCGCGAGCGTGCCGGACAATTTGAATTGCTCAAAGGGCTAGACCCTGCCAAAGACCAAAGCTACTTCTTGCACCGCCTCAATCAGGCGCAACTCTCGCGCACCTGGTTCCCGGTGGGTGAATTGCACAAAACGCAGGTGCGCCAAATCGCCAGCGACATCGGCCTGCCCAACGCCCGCAAAAAAGACTCTACCGGCATCTGCTTCATCGGCGAGCGCCCCTTCAGAGATTTTCTAAGCCGCTACATCTCGCACGAACCCGGCCCCATCAAAGACGACCGGGGCCGCGTCATCGGCCGCCACGTGGGCCTGAGTTTTTACACCCTGGGCCAGCGCCAGGGGCTGGGCATCGGCGGCGTCAAAGACCAAGGCACGCCACGCGGCAGCGGCGACCACCAACCCTGGTTTGTCGCGCGCAAAGACCCCGAACGCAACACCCTCATTGCCGTGCAAGGCCACGACCACCCCTGGTTGCTCTCACCCGCCCTGCGCGCCCAAGACCTCAGCTGGGTCGCGGGTCACCCCCCTGCCGGCCCCTACCCCCGCACCCTGGCCGCCAAAACCCGCTATCGCCAGGCCGATGCCGCCTGCAGCCTCACCGCCTGCGACGCGGGCGGCTTCGAGCTGGGCTTTGACACCTTGCAATGGGCCGTCACGCCTGGGCAAAGCGCGGTGCTGTACGACGGTGAAGTCTGTCTGGGGGGCGGCGTCATCGCTCACGCCCACCAGGCCCAGCCCATCACGGCATGAAAGGGCCCCGCATGGATCGACGCCAATTCCATCGCTGGGCGCAGGCCGTCTCCCTGGGCATGGCATGGGCCCCCTTTATGAACGCGGTGGCGCAAAACGCCACTGAGCGACACTGGAAAACCGCCCCCTTTCAACTCGGCGTGGCCAGCGGCTCGCCGCAACACGACTCGGTGGTCATCTGGACCCGCTTGCTGGTCAGCGACGAAGACCGCCAGGGCGGCGACCTCGACCCCCTCGCAGGACGCTACGAGGTCTATGCCGACGAGGCCATGCGCCGACTGGTGCAGCGCGGCGAGTGGCGCACCGACGCCGCCCGCGGGCACAGCGTCCACATCACCCTGCAAGGCCTCGCGCCCGCCCGCTCATACTGGTATCGCTTCGTCTGTGGCGACGCCACCAGCCCCCTGGGCCGCACCCAAACCGCCCCGGCCCCCGATGCCGACGTGGCCCGATTGCGCCTGGCCCTCGCCTCCTGCCAAAACTATGAGCACGGTCACTATGTGGCCCACCGCGACATCGCCCGCCAAGACCTCGACCTGGTCGTCTTTGTCGGCGACTACATCTACGAAAACAGCAACCCTCGCAACCGGGTGCGTGCGCACCGCGTCAACGACCCCAAAACCCTGGCCGAATACCGCGACCACTACGCCCTCTACAAATCCGACCCCGACCTCCAAGCCAGCCATGCCGCCCACCCCTGGCTGCTCATGTGGGATGACCACGAGGTCGTCAACGACTACGCCAACCAGACCGACCCGGCCCGCACCGACCCCGCGGTTTTTCTGGCGCGCCGCGCCGACGCCTACCGCGCCTATTTCGAGCACCAGCCCCTGCGCCTGGGCCCCGACCCAGCCTCACCCCATGGCGCATCCATGCGCCTGCACGACCGCCTCGCCTGGGGCCGGCTGGCCGACCTCTACACCCTCGATTGCCGCCAGTACCGCGACCCACAGGCCTGCCCCGACCCCGTGCGGGGCGGCGGGCGTGTGGTCTTGCAATGCGCCGAATTGGCCCAGCCGCAGCGCAGCATGCTCGGTGCCGCCCAAGAGCAATGGCTGTACGAGGGCTTGCGCCAATCTCAGCGCCAATGGAAAGTGCTGGCCCAAAGCACCGTCATCGCCTCCACCCGAATCAACTCCCCGCTGGGCAAAACCACCTACACCGACGGTTGGGACGGCTACCCCCTGGCGCGCCGCCGCTTGCTCGACGCCATCGCAGAAGCCAAACTCAGCGATGTCGTCACCCTGGGCGGCGATGTCCACATGAACGTCGCCTCCACCTTGCGCCCTGAACCCAACGACCCCGCTGTCGCCCCCGTCGCCAGCGAGTTCGTCACCACCTCCATCAGCTCGCGCGGCATGTCCGACACCCTCCTCTCGGCCATCAAAACCAGCAACCCCGACCTGCTCTACGCCCGTGCCGACGAACGCGGCTACACCCTGCTTGAATTCAACACCAAACAAACCTTGGCCGAATTCAGAACCACCCCCCACCCCGCAGGCACGCTCGATGCATTGAAAGTGCAGGCCCGCTTCGCCGTCGAAGCGGGCCGCATCGGCCCCCAAACCGCCTGACCTCAGCCCCCCGACCTGCGAAGCGTCGTCGGCGTCGGCCATCGCTTGCTTCCTCGCTTGTTTCGTCGCTTGCTTCCTCGCCTCCATGGGCCGCTGGCGACACATGGCCACCCAACCCCCGCGCAAGAAATCAGGGTTTTACTTAAGAAAAACACATATACGGGTTTTCCCTTATAATTCCTGCATGGTTGTACCGCAACCGATCTGAAAGGAGTTCACCATGACCTCATTTGCCCACGCTGACTACCCCACCCAGCACCCCGGCGTCATCCGCGCCGAGCAAGCCATCGCCACCTTCCGCCAAATCGCTGCCGACCTGCAAAGCCCCAAAGGGGTGTTGGCCGCCCTGGTGCGCCCCTTCGCACTCATGGCCTGTGCCTTCGGGCAGCAAGTGCGCCGTCACTTGCAGGCCTGGCGCCTCGCCCGCCAAGACGCCATCATGTGGGAAATGGCGCAGCACGACCCGCGCCTCATGACCGAGTTGCGCCGCGCCCAGGGTTGATCGCAGCCCCTGCCCGCTGACAAGCGGGCATCAAAAAAACGCCCCGTTTTGCAACGGGGCGTTTTGCTTCTTGCGCCAAAAGGAGGGGCCAAGCCCAATCAGGCCAGCGCCTCGACCTTTTGCGCCAGGGTCTGCTTGGCCTGCACCAAAGCCTGGGGCAGGTGGTGCGCCAGTTGGGTGAACAACTCGTCGTGCATTTTCAGCTCGGCCTGCCACTCGTTTTTATGAATGGCCGTCACCGACTTGAACTGATCGGCCCCGAAATTCAGGCCCGTCCAGGTGATCTCCTCAAACGAAGGGCTGACGCCCGCGGCGTGCTCCACCCCCTGGGCTTTGCCCTCGATGCGATCAATGATCCATTTCAGCACGCGCATGTTCTCGCCATAACCGGGCCAAATGAACTTGCCATCTTCGCCCTTGCGGAACCAGTTGGTGGTGTAAAAGCGCGGCTGCACCGCCCCGGTCTTGGCAATCTGCGCGCCAATGTTCAGCCAATGCTGGAAATAGTCGCTCATGTGGTAGCCGGTGAAGGGCAACATGGCAAACGGGTCGCGGCGCACCACACCCTGCGCACCGATGATGGCGGCGGTGGTCTCAGACGCCATGGTTGCGGCCATGTACACCCCCTCGGTCCAGTTGCGCGCCTCGGTCACCAAAGGCACCGTGTTCGAGCGGCGGCCACCAAAAATAAACGCATCAATGGCCACCCCCTTGGGGTCGTCCCAGGCCGGGTCCAGCGCCGGGTTATTCGTCGCCGCCACCGTGAAGCGGGCGTTCGGGTGCGCGGCCTTGGCGCCGGTTTCCTTGGCCAGCGCGGGGGTCCAGTCTTTGCCTTGCCAATCGATGGCATGGGCGGGCGGTTCGCCCAGCCCTTCCCACCACACATCGCCATCGTCCGTGAGGGCCACGTTGGTAAAAATCACATCCTTGTCCAGGCTGGCCATGCAATTCGGGTTGGTCAGTGCATTGGTGCCCGGGGCCACCCCAAAAAGACCCGCCTCCGGGTTAATGGCATACAAGCGACCGTCTTGTCCCGGCTTGATCCAGGCGATGTCGTCGCCGATGGTGGTCACCTTCCAGCCCTCAAAGCCTTTGGGCGGAATGATCATGGCGAAATTGGTCTTGCCGCAAGCGCTGGGGAAGGCGGCGGCCACATGGTATTTGCGCCCTTCAGGGTTCGTCACCCCCAAGATCAGCATGTGCTCGGCCAGCCATCCTTCATCGCGGCCCATGTTCGATGCAATGCGCAGGGCAAAGCACTTTTTGCCCAACAAGGCGTTGCCACCATAGCCTGAACCAAACGACCAGATCTCGCGGGTCTCGGGGTAATGCACGATGTATTTGGTCTGGTGGCAGGGCCAGCGGCTGTCCTTCTGCCCGGGCTGCAGCGGCGCGCCCACCGTGTGCACGCAGGGCACATAATCGCCGTCGCTGCCCAGCACATCAAACACCGGCTTGCCCATGCGGGTCATCAGCTTCATGTTCACGGCCACATAGGGGCTGTCCGACAACTCCACCCCAATGTGGGCAATCGGGCTGCCCAGCGGGCCCATGGAGAACGGCACCACGTATAAAGTGCGACCGCGCATCGAGCCCTTGAACAAGGGGTGCAGCGTGGCGCGCATTTCCACCGGGTCGACCCAATTGTTGGTCGGGCCCGCGTCGATCTGGCGCTTGGAGCAAATGAAAGTGCGGTCTTCCACCCGTGCCACGTCCGATGGGTCAGACCAGGCCAGGTAAGAGTTGGGCCGCTTGGCCGGGTTCAAGCGTATGAAAATACCCGCGTCCACCAGTTTCTGGCACAGCGTGTTGTACTCTTCATCGCTGCCGTCACACCAATGCACGGCATCGGGTTGCAACAGGGCCACCATCTCGCCCACCCAGGCGATCAGCCGTTCGTGTTTGACAAAGGCGGGGGGGGTCAGTTTCAGGCCTTGCGCGCTGGGGGCATTCATCAGAGTGTTCTCCTCAATTAAAAAAATCGGTTCAGGTCAGCACTGGGGCTGCCCCCGCAATGCTGGCCTAAACCGGCTGCCTTGGCCCCGGGCACGCTGGCCTTGGTCCATATCGCAACATGAAGATTTTATGAAATTGACGGCCCAGTTACCTGACAAAAATCGTTCAGGCGGCCAAAAAAGAATGCTTTTGAAATAAAAAAGCACCGCCATGGCGGTGCTTGATGCCCGACTGGGGGTCTTCAGGCCATGAAAACAGCGATGAAGGCCAGCAAAAAGATCAGGATGCCACCGCCGACAGGCAAAACGATGGGCATGAGGGGGACGATGGATTCAACCACATCATCCGACTTTTGAGGTTCCTGGTGTCCGCTCATGAAATTTCCTTTCAGTGCGCATTATTCTACAACTGTTCCCAGGGCAAGCCCTCAAAACGCCAACCATTGAGCGTTGAGCGATGAAACTCAGGGTCCAAGTCGCCCTCAAAGCCGTGCAACACGTTGATCACATCGGTAAACCCCGCCTGCTCCAACGCCGCGCCCGCCTCCAGCGAGCGTTGCCCGCTGCGACAAATCAGCAGCACCGGGCGGTCCTTGCGCCCCGCTTCTCCCTCCACCAACTGGCAAAACTGAGCCACATGGGGTGTGAAGTCAGGGTACTCGTACCAAGGAATATTCACCGCGCCAGGCGGGCGCCCGACATACATCGACTCGATCTCCATCCGGATATCGATCATCAGGCTATCGGGGTTGGCCTGCACAAGGGCCCAGGATTCACGGGGTGACAAATGACGCATAGGGGGAGTATTGTCGCCGTTTCTTACAATCGGGGGATGAACCGACTCTATACCCGGGCCCAGGGGCTCGAAGATTTGTTGCGCCAGCGCATCTTGGTGCTCGACGGTGCCATGGGCACCATGATCCAGCGCTTCAAGCTCAGCGAGGCCCAATACCGGGGGGAGCGCTTTGCCGATTTCCACAAAGACGTGCAAGGCAACAACGAATTGCTCAGCCTGACCCGCCCCGACATCATCCGCGACATCCACGAGGGTTATCTGGCCGCCGGGGCCGACCTGATCGAAACCAACACCTTTGGTGCCACCCGCATCGCCCAAGACGACTATGAAATGGCGCACCTGGTGCGCGAGATGAACCTCGCCTCGGCCCGACTGGCCCGCGCCGCCTGCGACAAATTCTCCACCCCCGACAAACCCCGCTTTGCCTGTGGTGCCCTGGGCCCCACCCCGCGCACCGCCAGCATCAGCCCCGACGTCAACGACCCGGGCGCGCGCAACATCGACTTTGAGCAACTGCGCCAGGCCTATTACGACCAGGTGCAAGCCCTGGTCGAAGGCGGCGTCGACGTCATCTTGGTCGAAACCATTTTTGACACCCTCAACGCCAAAGCCGCCCTCTTTGCCATCGAGCAATTCTTTGACGACACAGGCGAGCGCCTGCCCCTCATCATCAGCGGCACCGTCACCGACGCATCCGGACGCATCCTCAGCGGCCAGACCGTCACCGCCTTCTGGCACAGCATGCGCCACGCGCAACCGCTGGCCATCGGCCTCAACTGCGCCCTGGGCGCGGCCCTCATGCGGCCATATCTGCAAGAGCTCGCCAAAGTCGCCACCGACACCTTCATCTCTTGCTACCCCAATGCCGGCCTGCCCAACCCCATGAGCGACACCGGGTTTGACGAAACGCCCGACGTCACCAGCCGTCTGCTGCACGAGTTTGCCGCCGAAGGCTTGGTGAACATCGTCGGGGGCTGTTGCGGCACCACGCCCGACCACATCGGCGCCATCGCCCGTGCCGTCGCCCAAGACCAGCGCCGCGAAATCCAGGCCTGAACATGAACACCAGCACCCCTACCCGTTCGGCCACCGCCCGCCCTGTGCCCCCCATGCGTCTGTCGGGCCTCGAGCCCCTGCTCATCGGGCCCGACAGCCTCTTTGTCAACATCGGCGAGCGCACCAACGTCACCGGCTCCAAAGCCTTCGCCCGCATGATCCTCAACGGCCAGTTCGACGAAGCCCTGGCGGTCGCCCGCCAGCAGGTTGAAAACGGCGCCCAGATCATCGACATCAACATGGACGAGGCCATGCTCGACAGCCAGGCCGCCATGGTGAGGTTTTTAAACCTCATCGCCAGCGAGCCCGACATCGCCCGTGTCCCCATCATGATCGACTCCAGCAAATGGTCGGTCATCGAAGCCGGCCTGCGCTGCATACAGGGCAAAGGCATCGTCAACTCCATCAGCATGAAAGAAGGCCTCGACGAGTTCAAGCGTCAGGCCCGGCTGATCCGCCGCTACGGCGCGGCCACTGTCGTCATGGCCTTTGACGAGCAGGGTCAGGCCGACACCTACCAGCGCAAGATCGAAATCTGCGAGCGCGCCTACCGGGTGCTGGTCGACGAGGTGGGCATGCCCCCCGAGGACATCATCTTTGACCCCAACATCTTTGCCATCGCCACCGGCATCGAAGAGCACAACAACTACGCTGTCGACTTCATTGAAGCGACCCGCTGGATCAAACAACACCTGCCCGGTGCCAAGGTCTCGGGCGGGGTCAGCAACGTCTCCTTCAGCTTCAGGGGCAACGACCCCGTGCGCGAGGCCATCCACACTGTCTTTTTGTACCACGCCATCCGCGCCGGCATGGACATGGGCATCGTCAACGCCGGCATGATCGGCGTCTACGACGACCTCGATGCCGACTTGCGCGACCGCGTCGAAGACGTGGTGCTCAACCGCCGCCCTGACGCCGCCGAACGACTCATCGAAATCGCTGAAAACGCCAAGGGCGCGGCCCGTGACGAAACGGGCAAGCTGGCCTGGCGCGGCACCCCCGAAGCCCCGGTGCCTGTGGCCCAGCGTCTCTCGCACGCGCTGGTGCACGGCATCACCGACTTCATCGTCACCGACACCGAAGAGGCTTACCAAGCCGTCCTCGCCAAAGGCGGCAGGCCGCTGCACGTGATCGAAGGCCCGCTCATGGACGGCATGAACGTGGTGGGCGACCTCTTTGGCCAGGGCAAAATGTTTTTGCCCCAGGTGGTCAAAAGCGCGCGCGTCATGAAACAGGCGGTCGCCCACCTCATCCCCTACATCGAAGAAGAAAAACGCCAGCAGCAAGCCGCCGGTGAAACCGTCCGCAGCAAGGGCAAGATCGTGATCGGCACCGTCAAAGGCGATGTGCACGACATCGGCAAAAACATCGTTGCCGTCGTCTTGCAGTGCAACAACTTTGAAGTCGTCAACATGGGCGTCATGGTGCCCTGCCACGAAATCCTGGCGCGCGCCAAGGCCGAAGGCGCAGACATCATCGGCCTGTCCGGCCTCATCACCCCCAGCCTGGAAGAGATGCAGGTGGTCGCCGCCGAAATGCAAAAAGACGAGCACTTCCGCAGCCGCAAAACCCCGCTGCTGATCGGCGGGGCTACCACCAGCCGCGTCCACACCGCCGTCAAAATCTCGCCCCACTACGAAGGGCCGGTGGTCTATGTGCCCGACGCCTCACGCAGCGTCGGCGTGGCGCAAAGCCTCTTGTCCGACCAATCTCAGGCCTATCTGGCCGAAATCAACGCCGACTACGAACTGGTGCGCCAGCAGCACGCCAACAA
>JACCDX010570696.1_pt1 | contig 60220 bp, 56 predicted proteins | sample 7449681 | NCBI WGS metagenome assembly JACCDX01 (sample SAMN15323450, study PRJNA562643) | freshwater metagenome | isolation source: river surface water | place: USA:Blue River Watershed | collected 2017-08-18
GAGATGGTGATCGAGCGCGCCAAACGCCTGGTCGAACTGAAAAAGGACGTGATCATCCTGCTGGACTCGATCACCCGACTGGCCCGCGCCTACAACAACGTGGTGCCCAGCTCCGGCAAGGTGCTGACTGGCGGTGTGGATGCCAACGCCCTGCAGCGTCCCAAGCGTTTCTTTGGCGCAGCACGCAATGTGGAAGAAGGCGGCAGCCTGACCATCATCGCCACCGCGCTGGTCGACACCGGAAGCCGCATGGACGAGGTGATCTTTGAAGAATTCAAGGGCACCGGCAACAGCGAAATCCACCTCGAGCGCCGCCTGTATGAAAAGCGGGTGTTCCCGGCCATCAACCTCAACCGCAGCGGCACCCGCCGCGAAGAGCTGCTGCTGCAGCCCGAAGTGCTGCAAAAGACCCGCATCCTGCGCCAATTCATGTACAACATGGACGAAATCGAGGCGATGGAGATGGTGCTCAAGAGCATGAAGGCGACCAAGAACAACTCCGAGTTCTTCGACATGATGCGCCGCGGCGGCTGATCGCCTATAATCGCGTGTTTTGCGGAAAGTGCGCCCGGGATGGTCCGGGGCGTGGCTACCGTGGTTTGCTGAAAAAAGGAAAACCCATGAAAGAGGGCATTCACCCCAACTACCGTGAAGTGTGCTTCCAGGACATGTCCAACGGCTTCAAGTTCGTGACCCGTTCCTGCGTCAACACCAAGGAAATGGTCAAGATGGACGACGGCCGCGAGCTGCCGCTGTTCAAGCTGGACACCACCAGCGAGTCGCACCCCTTCTACACCGGCACCCAGAAGTCGGTGGACAACATGGGCGGCCGCGTCGAGAAGTTCCGCAACCGTTTCGGCAAGACCACGCTGTCCAAGTAATTCGACTGGCGTGTCAGCAAGGGCAGCCCGGGCAACCGGCCTGCCCTTTTGTTTTGCCCCGCGCCGGGCCCGCAAACTGTTATCTTCGCCCCCGTGAATCCCGTCAGCCCCGCCATCGTCGCCCAGCAATCCGTGCGCCCGCTGCCGCGCTGGGCGCTGCTGCTGCTGTGCCTGGCTTACCTGCTGCCGGGTTTTGTCGGGCGCTCGCCCTGGAAGCGCTTTGACATCGAGGCCTACGGCTTCATGCTGCAGCTGGCGCGCCCGCTGGCCGAAGGGCCGGTGAACTGGCTGCACCCGACGCTGCTCGGCCAAAGCGAGCCCAGCCTCGTGCTGCTGCCGACCTGGCTGGGCGCCTGGGCGATCCGGCTCGCACCCGAGGCCTGGGCGGTGCAGGCCGCGCGCTCGCCCTTTGTGCTCATGTTGGCCCTGACCATGGCCGCCACCTGGTACGCGGTCTACGCGCTGGCGCGCTCACGCGCCGCGCAACCGGTGGCTTTTGCCTTCGGTGGCGAGGCCCGGCCGACCGACTACGCCCGCACGCTGGCCGATGGCGCGCTGCTCGCGCTGCTCGCCTGCCTGGGGCTGGCACAGCTCTCGCACGAGATCACGCCCGCGCTGAGCCAGCTGTGCTTCACCGCCTTGCTGCTGCTGGGCCTGGCCTCGCTGCCACGCAAGCGGCTGGCGAGCGCCGCTGCGATCACGGCCGGCATGCTCGGCCTCACGCTGTCGGGCGCGCCGGTGCTCGCGCTGCTGCTGGGCGCAGGCGGTGTGGGGGTGCGCCTGCTCGCGCCGCCCGAGCCCGACCGGCGCATGCTCAACATGCTCGAGCTTGGCCTGCTCGCGCTGCTGGCCTTGCTGTGCGTGACGCTGGCGGGGGCGCTCGACCTCTGGCGCTGGCGCCTCGTGCCGCACGCGATGACCGACCTGGGCAAGTTCGCGCGCCTGCTGCTGTGGTTCACCTGGCCAGCGGGTCCGCTCGCGCTGTGGGCGCTGTGGCGCTGGCGCGGCCAGCGCGGACAAGGCTGGCGGCTGCCACACATTGGCCTGCCGCTGTGGTTTGCCCTGGTCACCGTGGGCGCGACCTGGTTCACCGGCCTGTCCGACCGCGCGCTGCTTTCGAGCCTGCCCGCCATCGCGGCGCTCGCGGCCTTTGCGTTGCCCACCCTGCGCCGCAGCGCGGGTGCACTGATGGACTGGTTCACGCTGCTGTTTTTCAGCGTGGGGGCGCTCGTGATCTGGACCGTCTGGCTCGCGATGGAAACCGGTTGGCCCGCACAGCCCGCGCGCAACGTCGCGCGCAGTGCGCCCGAATTCGTGCACAGCTTCGCCTGGCCCGCGCTGCTGATCGCGGCCGCGGCCACGCTGGCCTGGCTGGGCCTGGTGCGCTGGCGCACGGGCCGGCACCGCCAGCCACTCTGGAAGAGCCTGGTGTTGCCCGCCGCGGGCACCACGCTGGGCTGGCTGCTGCTGATGACGCTGTGGCTGCCCCTGCTCGACCATGGCCGCAGCTACGCCCCGCTCATGGCCAAGGTGCAGGCACTGCACCCGCAGGCGCGCTGCGTGCAAAGCATCGGCCTGAGCAACGCGCAAAACGCTGCACTCATGGTGCACGGGCAGCTGCAGCTGCGTCCGGCAGGGCGTCCGAGCGCGGACTGCGATTGGCTCATCACCAACAACCACAGTGTGGGTGGGCTGCAGCGCCGACTGACCGACTGGGGCTGGCAGGAAGTGCAGCGTCTGCGCCGCCCGACCGACAACGACGAAACGCTGGTCATCTTCCGCCCGGCTGGGCCCTGACATGTCCGAGTTGCGTGTGGTCCTGCGCCACGCCGGCACGGTGCTGGTGGGGCAACTGGCGGTGATGGCCTTCAGCGTGGCCGACACCCTGATCGCGGGCCGCCACAGCCCGCAGGCCCTGGCCGTGCTCTCGCTCGCCTCCTCGATTTACATCAGCGTCTATGTCGCGCTCAACGGCCTGGTGCAGGCGCTGCTGCCGGTCTGGGCCGAGCTGCATGGCGCGGGCCGCGCGGTGGCGCTCGGGCGCTCGGTGCGCCAGGCGCTGTATGTCTGCGCAGGCGCGAGCGTGCTGGGCATCGCCGCGCTGTGCTGGCCCGAGCCCTGGCTGCGCGCGACCGCGGTGCCCGAAGCGCTGTGGCCCGAGGTGCGCCAGTATCTGCAAGTGCTCGCGCTCGCGCTGCTGCCCTCGCTGCTGTTTCGCCTGTACGGCACGCTCAACCAGAGCCTGGGCCTGCCGCGGCTCGTGACCTGGTTGCAGGCTGGGGCCCTGCTTGTCAAAGTGCCGTTGTCGGCGCTGCTCACCTTCGGCTGGGGCGCCTGGCAGGGCCTGGGCGTGGTCGGTTGCGCCTGGGCCACGCTCGCGGTCAATGCGCTCATGCTCGCCACGGGCATCGCGCTGCTGCGCACGCAGGACCTTTACCGACCCTACCGTTTCTGGCGCCGCCTCGAGGCGCCCGATGGCGCGCAGCTGCGCCGCTTTCTCGCGCTCGGCATCCCGGCGGGGCTGTCGATCATGGTCGAGGTGACCTCGTTCACGCTGATGGCGCTGTTCATTGCGCGCCTGGGCGAAGTGGCGCTCGCCAGCCACCAAATCGCTGCAAGCCTGGCCGCCGTGCTCTACATGGTGCCGCTGTCGCTGGGCATCGCCACCAGCGCGCGCGTGGGCTACTGGCTCGGCGCAGGACAAGCGGCCCGCGCACGCCAGGCCGCGCGCACCGGTCTCGCGCTCGCCGCCCTGCTCGCGCTGGCGTGCGCCGGTGCGCTGGGCTTGGGGCGCGAGACACTCGCGCAGCTCTTTGCCAAAGACCGCGCCGTCGCCGCAGCCGCGGCCCTGTGGCTCGGCTGGGTCGCCTGGTACCACCTGGCGGATGCGCTGCAGGCGGTCTGCGTGTTCGTGTTGCGCTGCTGGCGCGTGACGCTCTCACCACTGCTCATCTACACGGCCCTGCTCTGGGGCGGCGGCCTGTGGGGCGGCTACCGACTGGCTTACGAAGGGCTGGGGCCCTGGCCGGCGCAAACCTCGGTCGCGAGCTTCTGGCTCGCCAGCACGCTCGCGCTCGCGCTGGTGTCGCTGCTGTTTTTGCTGCGGCTGCGCCAGGTCATGCGCACGACCACGCCCCGTTGAAGCCCCTGTCACCACAGCTCCCTTGATTCATCACGAATTTGTCACTTTCGACAAATAAGGTGTAGGCCTGTCTCTCAGCGGGTCTTTTATGAACACAGCCACACAGAAATTGGACGGCTCAGCCTTTTTGGCCTTGCGTCAGGTCCTGGAGTCGCGAGGAATCGTGTTTTCCTATTGCGGCTATCTCAACGAAAACATCCTCACCGGAATCGGCAACGCGCTGCAAAGCAAATTGGCGATCGAGCACACCGACCAGAAAGTTTCGCGCGGCATCTTTTCGACTTTCGTTGAGCAGGTGCAAAACGTGATCCGGTACTCCGAGGAAAAAATCGGCCCCGAAGAGAGGGTTCAGCAAGAGATCGCCAGCGCCAAGGCCGAGGGCCGCGTTGATGAGCTGCCCCCCGACGACGGCGAACTGCGCTACGGCACGGTGGCGATTGGCGAGAAACCCGATGGCACCCGCTTTGTGACCTGCGCCAACATGGTCAAGAACGAAAACGTGGCGCGCATCACCGAATCGCTCGAGTCGATTCGTGGCCTGAGCCGCAAGGAGCTGACTCACCTCATGCGCGAGCACCTCAAGCAAGGCCCCCCCGAGGGCTCCAAAGGTGCGGGCGTGGGGTTCATCTCGATTGCCCGCGAGGCCAATGGCCACTGGAACTACGACATGGTGCCCATGCCCGACAGCCCATTCACATTCTTCTGTCTTGAAGCCTATTTCTGATTGCGGACCACCATGGACACGATCGACATCCAAGCCACCGCGCGCACCCCCTTGCTCTCCTTCAAACCAGGCGAAGGAATTTTTCTTCTTGAAGGCGAGTCGTACCCTGAGGACACCAAGAAGTTTTATGACACGCCACTGCAAAGTGTGTATGCCTACCTTCGGCAAAGCGCTCTGCCGCCTTCCAAGTTCGTGTTCCGCCTCAAATACTTCAACAGCTCCTCGGCCAAGGTGCTGATGGACCTGTTTGTGGCCATCGAAGAGTCGGCAGTGGCGGGCAACTCTTTGAGCGTGGAATGGCATTACGCTGAAGACGACGACAACATGCAGGAGTTGGGTGAAGAGTTCTCCGAAGAGCTCCAGACCGCGCAGTTTGCGCTGGTCACGTTCTGAGCCGAGCCACCCGTCTGCGCAGGAACCTGCTGTGAACAAAGAGCTGGATCTCCTGCAAGAGTTCGAAGCGTTGCTGGCCCAGAATCCGGCAACGGTTGACATTGCCGACTTTCGTCGCCTGATGAATGAATTCACGCGCCTGCAGAAAAACCTCGCGCGCATCATCCGCATCAGCGACAAAAACGAGGCGCGGCTGCACAGCATGTCGGAAGAGCTCACAGGCGAGAAGAGGAAACTCGAAGGCCTGGCACAGCAGCTCTCGCGCTATCTGCCACGGCAAATCTACGAGTCCATCTTCACCAGCGAGCACCCGCTGGAGATCAAAACCCAGCGCAAACTGCTCACCGTTTTTTTCTCCGACATCCAGGGTTTCACCAAAATTTCCTCGGTCATCCAGCCCGAGGTGTTGACCCACTACATCAACGCCTACTTTTCCGAAATGTCGGAGATCGCGGCGCGCCACGGCGGCACGGTCGACAAATTCATCGGCGACGCCATGATGGTGTTCTTTGGTGACCCCGAGTCACGCGGGTCCGAGCAAGACGCCCTGGCCTGTGTGCGCATGGCTTATGAAATGCAGCAGCGCCTCTCGGAGCTGCACCTTCAGTGGGAGACCGAGGGGCTGCAGCACCCGTTTCACACACGCATCGGCATCAACACCGGTTATTGCAATGTGGGCAATTTCGGCAGCCACACACGCATGGCCTACACCATTCTGGGCGGCGAGGTGAACCTGGCCGCGCGCATCGAAAGCCAGTGCGAAGCTGGCGGCATCCTGATATCGCACGAAACCTATGCACTGGTGAAAAACCATGTCGACGTGATCGAACGCGAGCCGGTCCAGCTCAAGGGCATCCCGCTACCGGTACGCACCTACGCCGTCACCAAGGTGCACACCGAGGATCGCCGCCGCTGGCATGAGCTGCAGGTGCAATTGCCAGGACAGAGCCGTCTGGTGATCAAGCCCGCCACGATGTCCATGCCAGAACGCCTGGGCCTGATCGCCCGACTCAGGAATCTCGCCAATACCCTTGAAGGAAATGAAGGCCATGATTGAAAAGAAAGTTCGATCCATCTTGCGTCACCAGTGGAGCGTTTCGGAAACCGAAAAGTGCGGCCATTTGATCGCCGCCCTGCGCAAGGACGAAGACGCGATGGTGGTGCCAGTGTTCGGTGTGAACCACCAGCCCATCGGCCTGATCGATCGCCAGTCTGCGCTGTCAATGGCCTCCAACCCCTTGCACTTTTCGGTTTACCAAAACCGCACGGCCAAGATGCTGGTACAGGAGAGTTTCCCCTGCTTCGACGCCGAGACCAGCATCGACGAAGCTTCCGAGCGCATCCTCGAGCTGGGCCTGTCGCTGAGCAGCGGCGGCTTTCTGATCACGGAGAACGGTCAGTATCTGGGCGTGGGCATCAACACCGACATGCTCAACTACCTGGTGGAGGCCAACCACGCGCGCGCCGAAGCCCTGCACGAACTCAACAACGAGATGATGGACAGCGTCAACTACGCGGGCCGCATCCAGGGTGCGCTGCTGCCCAATATGTCTTTGCTGCACCGCGACCTGCAGTCGGTGGGCGTGCTGTGGGAACCGCGTGATGTGGTCGGTGGCGATGTCTACTGGCGTACAGCTGACGACCATCAAGGCAGTTTCACGCTGGCACTGATCGATTGCACCGGCCATGGCGTACCCGGTTCGCTGATGTCGATGCTGGTTGTGACCTCGCTCAACCGCATTTACGCCGAGCAGCCCGACATTGCACCCGGCCAGGCGCTGGCGCGCCTGGGCAACCTCGTTCGCGGCTCGCTCAATCAGGACCGCGACGACTGCCAGTCCAATGACGGCTTCGACGCCGGCTTGTGCAAAATCGACCCAAGCCGCGGCACGGTGGTCTTTGCCGGTGCGCGCACCAACTGTTTCATCATCCCCAAGTCCGAGGAGCCGGTGATCCGCCTGCAGGGCGAAAAGCAGGCGCTCGGCTATCCTGGCAAGGAAGCTTACAGCGCGCTCGAGGAGTTCGAGGTCAACATCGACCAGTGCGCGACCTTCTTCATGGCCTCCGACGGCGTGCTTGACCAGCCGGGCGGCGACAACAGCCGCGCCTTCGGCCCGCGCCGCCTGATGCAAAGCCTCGAGCAGTACCGCCACCTCGGTGCCGAAGGCCTGACACGCGAGATGAAGCACACGATCGACCAGTGGCGCGGTCAGGAAAAACGCCGTGACGACGTCTCCGCACTGGCTTTCACGGTCTGACAAGCCAGCGGCGCGTCGACCAAGCGCGCAGCGGACTTCAACGCAGGTCCGGGGTGCTCACCAGGCGCCCCGGCGGGAACCAAAGTTCGAATGTCGAGCCCTGGCCCGGCTTGCTCTGGATGCGCAAATCGCCGCCGTGGCGAAAGGCCACGTGCTTCGCGATCGCCAGGCCGAGCCCGGTCCCCCCCGTTTCGCGCGAGCGGCTGCGGTCGACGCGGTAAAAACGCTCGGCCAGTCGCGGCAGGTGTTCGGCCGCGATGCCGGGACCCGCGTCCTTGACCGAAAACACACCGCTGCCGTCGCTGTGCACACGCCAGCCGATGTGGATCTGCCCACCCGCGGGGGTGTAGCGCACCGCATTGCTCACCAAATTCGAAAACGCGCTGAACAGTTCGGCGCGTGCACCCATCAGGCTGCATGGATGGTCCATGCTGAAGTCCATCGGGTGCACGGGTTCGGCACCGTCACCGGCATTGACCGCCGACAGCGCGCGCCCCTCGGCCACAAGTTGCGCGAGCAGGGATTGCAGCGGCACCAGCTCGTGCGTGCTGGGCGGCGGACTGCCCTCGAGCTGTGAGAGTGTGAGCAGATCACTGACGAGCGTCTGCATGCGCTGCGCCTGCGTGGCCATCACGTCAAGGTAGGACTTTTGCTCCTGCGGCGGCAAGTCGAGGGACTGCAAGGTTTCAACAAAGCCCGCGAGCACTGTCAGCGGCGTGCGGATCTCGTGCGAGACATTGGCCACAAAATCGCGCCGCATCACATCGGCCTGGCTCAGCGAAGTGATGTCGCGCGTGAGCATGAGCTGCTGGCCCTCGCCATAAGGGTGCAGCTGCACCGACAGCTTGAGGCTTTGTGACAAGGAGGCCGTTCGACCGTCGATCACGACCTCGCTGTCGTGGGCGACTTGCGCGAAATAGCGCGAAAAAACGGGGTCGCGCACCAGGTGAACGACATGCTGCTGCCGGTCGCGCTGCGGATCGAGCCCGAGATGGTGGCTGGCGGTCTCGTTGCACCACTCGATACGGCCCTCTTTGTCCAGAAAAATCACGCCGTTGGGCGAAGCCTGGATCGCGGCCAGAAAGTTGTGCAGCCGATCCGCGCTGCTCGCTGCCTGCTGCTCGCGCTGACGCAGCACACGGCGTGTGCGGTCGGCGATCTCTCGCCACAAGCCCGACAGGCGCGGGGGTTCGCCCTCGCCCATGCGCTTGAGCCATTGCTCAAGTTGCCAGGCACGGCCCAGCTGCACCAGAACCCAAACCCAGAGCGCAAATGCGGCCGCAGTCCAGGCCCACTGCGGGCCCAGCGCAAACCAGCTCAATAAAAACACACAGGCCGCCCACAGCAGGCTGGCCAAGGCATAAATCCACATGCTCACTGCACCGGCTGGCTGGTCAGGCGGTAGCCGGCACCGCGCACGGTTTCGATCATGCGGCCGGCATCGCCGAGCGCCTCGCGCAGGCGCTTGACGTGCACATCGACCGTGCGCTCCTCGATGTAGACATGGTCACCCCAAACTTTGTCAAGCAAGGCACCGCGGGTGTGCACACGCTCGGGATGGCGCATGAAGTGCTGCAGGAGCTTGAACTCGGTCGGACCGACTTTCAGCGGCTGCTCCTGCCAGCTCACGCGGTAGGTGTCGGTGTCCATCAGCAGCGGCCCCACGCTGAGTACGCCACCGGCCTGCTCAGGCACGCGACGGCGCAGCACCGCGCGGATGCGCGCGAGCAGTTCGCGCGGAGAAAAGGGCTTGACGATGTAGTCGTCCGCGCCCGCATCGAGCCCGGCCACGCGGTCCGGCTCGTCGCCACGCGCCGTGATCATGAGGATAGGGACCTGCTTGGTGCGTGGGTTGCCACGCCAGCGCTTGGCCAGGCTCAGGCCGCTTTCGCCGGGCAGCATCCAGTCGAGCAAGATGACGTCCGGCAGCACCTCGTCGAGTTCTTTTTGTGCGGTGACCGCGTCCATGGTCCACACGGGCTGAAAGCCGTTGTGGCGCAGGTTCACGGCCATCAGTTCGGCGATGGCCGGCTCATCCTCCACGATCAGGATACGGGGCTGAACTCTCATTTCACGGCAGATTCGATGTCCGACATCGCGGTGTGGCGCACGTCGGCGCCCTTGACCACGTAGATGGTGAATTCGGCGATGTTCTTGGCATGGTCACCGATGCGCTCAATGGCCTTGGCAACGAACAGCAGGTCCAGGCTGGCCGAGATCGTGCGCGGGTCTTCCATCATGTAGGTCACGAGCTTGCGCAGGAATCCGTCGAACTCGGCGTCGATCAGGTCGTCTTCCTTGAGGATCACGAGCGCGGTCTGCACATCGAGGCGTGCGAAAGCGTCGAGCGCCTTGCGCAGCAGGCCCGAGGCCATGTCGGCCGCGATGCGCAGCTCGGAAGCAGGCAGGGAGCGGGTGATGCCCTGGTCGACGATGAGCTTGACCATGCGCGCGATGCGCTCGGACTCGTCGCCCGCGCGCTCGAGGTTGCCGGTGATCTTGGAGATCGCCATCAAAAGGCGCAGGTCGCGCGCGGTGGGCTGGCGGCGCGCGATGATGGACGACAGCTCGCGGTCGATATCAACCTCCATCGCATTGACCTGCTTTTCGCTCGCGATCACCTGGTCGGCGACCTCGACGCTGAATTGCGAGAGGGCGTACACCGCGTGACGGATCTGCGACTCGACCAGGCCGCCGAGCTCGAGCACACGTGAAGACACGCCGGAAAGTTCGGCATCGAATTGGCTGGAGATGTGTTTGTCCATGCTGCTTCCTCATCAGTTGGGGACAGCGCTAAAGACCTGTCCCACAAAGTCATTGGTTTAGCCGAAACGGCCGGTGATGTAGTCTTCGGTTTCCTGGCGCTGGGGCTTCATGAAAATCTGCTCGGTCTGGCCGAATTCGATCAGCTCGCCCAGGTACATGTAGGCGGTGTAGTCGGACACGCGCGCGGCCTGCTGCATGTTGTGCGTGACGATGGCCACCGTGTAGTCGTGCTTGAGCTCGCCGATCAGGTCCTCGACCTTGGCGGTCGAAATCGGGTCCAGCGCCGAGGTCGGCTCATCGAGCAGGATGACCTTGGGCTTGACGGCCACGGTGCGCGCGATGCACAGACGCTGTTGCTGGCCGCCCGACAGCGACAAGCCGCTTTGGCCCAGCTTGTCCTTGACCTCGTTCCAGATCGCGGCCTTGGACAGGGCCCACTCGACGCGGTCGTCCATCTCGGAGCGGCTGAGGTTTTCGTACAGCTTCACACCGAAGGCGATGTTGTCGTAGATCGACATCGGAAACGGTGTCGGCTTTTGGAACACCATGCCCACGCGCGCGCGCAGCAGGTTCAGGTCTTGCTTGGCGTCAAGGATGTTCTCGCCGTACAGCTTGATCTCGCCCTCGGCCCGCTGGCCTGGATACAGGCTGTACATGCGGTTAAGGGTGCGCAAGAGCGTGGACTTGCCGCAGCCCGAGGGCCCGATGAAGGCCGTGACCTTGCCCTCGGCAATGTCCAGGTGGATGTTTTTCAGGCCCTTGAAGGTGCCGTAATAAAAATCGAGGTTGCGGATCTCGATCGCGTTTTTGGTTTCGATGGCCACAGCGGTCATGGAAGGTTCCTGTCTTGAAGAATCAGCGGGGCGCTTTGTCGCGGAAAAACACGCGCGCAATGATGTTGAGCACCAGCACCGTGAGCGTGATCAGCAGGGCGCCGCCCCAGGCCAGGCGCACCCAGTTGTCATAGGGACTCATGGCGAACTGGAAGATCACCACCGGCAGGTTGGCCATGGGGGCGTTCATATTGGTCGAGAAGAACTGGTTGTTGAGCGCGGTAAAGAGCAGCGGCGCGGTCTCGCCGCTGATACGCGCCAGCGCCAGCAACAGGCCCGTCATGACGCCCGCGCGCGCAGCGCGCAACGTGACGAAGGTCGCCACTTTCCAGCGCGGCGCACCCAGCGCGAAGGCGGCTTCGCGCAGGCTGCCGGGCACCAGACGCAGCATGTTCTCGGTGGTGCGCACAACCACGGGGATGGCGATCAGCGCCAAGGCGACCGAACCGGCCCAGCCCGAAAAATGCTTGACCTGCGCGACCAGCACCGCATAGACGAACAGGCCCAGCACGATCGAGGGCGCCGACAGCATGATGTCGGTGACAAAGCGCGTGAGGCTCGCGGTCTTGCTCTGGTCGCCGTATTCGGCGAGGTAGACGCCGGCAAAAATGCCGACCGGCGTGCTCACGAGTGCCGTCACCGCCACCATCAGCAGGCTGCCGACGATGGCGTTGGCCAGGCCGCCGCCGTCCGAGCCCGGCGCCGGCGTCGATTGCGTGAACATGGCCCAGTCCAGCGCGGCAAAGCCGTTCTTGAACAGCACAAACAGAATCCACATCAGCACAAACAGGCCCAGGCCCATGGCCGACATGGACAGGCTCAGGCCGATGCGGTTGGCCAGCTGGCGTCGTTGGTAAATCGCTTTGTCCATAAAGGTGTGCTCAGGTCTTGGTGCCCTTGGCCTTTTCGGCGCGCAGGAGCATGAATTTGGCCAGCGACAACACCACGAGCGTGATGATGAAGAGCAGGAAGCCCAGCGCGAACAGCGCCGAGAGGTGGAAGTCGGCGGCTTCGCCGAACTCGTTGGCCAGCGTCGAGGCGATCGAGGAGCCCGGCGAGAACAGCGAGGCCGACAGGCGCTGCGAGTTGCCGATGACAAAGGTCACGGCCATGGTTTCACCCAGGGCCCGGCCCAGGCCCAGCATGACGCCACCGACCACGCCCTTTTGCGTGTAGGGCAGCACGATGTGGCGCACCACCTCCCAGGTGGTGCAACCCAGGCCGTAGGCCGACTCGCGCAGCACGGGCGGCACGATTTCGAACACATCGCGCATCACGGCCGCGATGAAGGGCAGGATCATGAACGCGAGCACGATGCCCGCGGCCAGGATACCGATGCCGTTCATGGCGCCGCCGAACAGACTGCCAACGATCGGCATCTGGCCCAACGTCGACTGCAGTGCGGGCTGGCCGTATTCGGCAAACAGCGGCGCGAAGATGAAGAGGCCGAACATGCCGTAGATGATCGACGGCACGGCGGCCAGCAATTCGATCGCGGTGCCCAGCGGGCGGCGCAGCACCACGGGGCAGGTTTCGGTGAGGAAGAGGGCAATGCCGAACGACAGCGGCACCGCGATCAGCAGCGCGATCGCCGCGCTCACCACCGTGCCGAAGATCGCGATGGCGGCGCCAAACTCGTCGTTGACGATGTCCCACTCGACGCGCCAGATGAAATTCAAGCCGAACTTGGACAGCGCCGGCCAGGCATTGATCAGCAGCGAAACGATGATGCCCATCAACGCGCACAAGACCAGCATCGAAAACAGCCAGGTGATCTTGTGGAAGAAAAAGTCCTGCCAGCGCTGACGCCGCACCACCGCCATCACGCGGGCTTCGGTGTGTGCGACGGGCGGATCGTGCGGCAGGCTCATGTCGAATCCTTGGGTGTATTGCATCGAGGCATGCACTTTCTGTGGGCATGCCCCTGCCTTTTCAGGCAAGGGCATGCAGGTGACAGCTCAGCTTGGAAATCAGTTCTTGATCTGGGTCCAGACGCGCTGGCGAATCTGCGCGGTGAGCGCATCGGGCAGCGCCACGTAGTCGAGCTCTTCGGCCATTTTCTTGCCGTTCTTGAAGGCCCAGTCGAAGAACTTGACCACATCCTTGGAGGCCGCCTTGTCGGCCGGATCCTTGTACATCAGGATGAAGGAAGCGGTGCTGATCGGCCAGCTGCTGGCGCCCTTGGCGTTGACCATCGAGACGCCCATGCCCGGAACGCTGAACCAGTCGGCGCCGGCAGCCGCGGCCGCAAACGTCACATCGTCGGGGCTCACGTACTTGCCCTCGGCGTTTTGCAGCTGCAGGAAGGTCATGTTGTTTTTCTTGACGTAGGCGTACTCGACATAGCCGATCGCGCCCTTGACGCGGTTGACGTTGGCGGCCACGCCCTCATTGCCCTTGCCACCGACGGAAGACTCTGCCGGCCACTTGACGGCGGCGCCCTTGCCCACCTTGTCGGCCCAGTCCTTGCTGACCGCGCTCAGGTAATCGGTGAAGTTGAAGGTCGTGCCCGAGCCGTCGGCTCGGTGCACCACGGTGATCGCCTGGTTGGGCAGCGACTTGCCCGGGTTGAGGGCGGCGAGCTTGGCGTCGTTCCACTTGCTGATCGTGCCCAGATAGACCTCGGCGAGCACCGGGCCGGTGATGCGCAGCTCACCCGGCTTGAAGCCTTCGAGGTTCACCACCGGCACCGTGCCGCCGATGATGGCGGGGAACTGCACCATGCCGTCTTTGTCGAGATCGGCACCCGGCAGCGGCGCGTCGGTCGCGCCAAAAGTCACGGTCTTGGCCCGGATCTGGCGGATGCCGCCCGAAGACCCGATGGACTGGTAGTTCAGGCCCACATTGGTTTCTTTCTTGTAGGCCTCGGCCCACTTCGCGTAGATCGGGTAGGGGAAGGTCGCGCCGGCGCCGGTGATGTCGGCCGCGGCCGCGGTCAGCGCCGCGGCGGTCAGGCCCATGACGGCCAGCAGGGATTTGAGCTTGAGCATGTGAACTCCGAAATGAAGGGTGGTTCGTGAACCCGGCACCTTTTGGACACCGGACAGCGCTCACTGTATGAAGGGATTGTGACAAGAGTGTGTCAAAAACACCCCGGAAACACCTTGTTTTTTGCGTCATCAGGCCGACACGGACGTCTCCTAGAGTGCTGCCCAAGCCCCGCTTTGCGGTCTTTTGTTTTTAAAAATTCACCATGTCCCATCCGCTTGCCCACGCCGACAGCCAGCCCACCAACCCCAGCCCCAACGAACACCTGCACGATGTGCTCGCCCGCAGCCTGCAGCGCCGGCAGGTGCTCAAGCTCGGCGCCGGCAGTGCCGCCGCGGCATTTCTTGCAGGCCCCTCGGCCCTGGCGGCTACGCCTGCCCGCCCCCAGGCTTTGCTCGGCTTCAAGTCCGTCGCCGCCTCGACGGCCGACGCCGTGCGCGTGCCCGAGGGCTACACCGCCACGCCCTTTGTGCCCTGGGGCACGCCGCTGTTCAGCCAGGGCCCCGGCGCCCGCTGGCGCGGCGACGGCAGCGAGGGGGCCATTGAACAGGCGCACCAGGTCGGCGACAACCACGACGGCCTGCACTTCTTCCCGATCGACGGCCGCTCGAGCCAAGAGGGCCTGCTGGTCATGAACCACGAGTACAACACCACGACCAAGGCCTCGTCGTACAGGGATTACCTCACGCTGTTTGGCGCCGAGCCGGCCCCCGCCGACACGGCCGATCGCGTCAACAAGGCGATCGGTGCCTGCGGCTGCTCGGTCATCCACATCCGACGCGAGGCGCCGGGCGATTGGCGCGTCGTGCTCGACTCGCCTTTCAACCGGCGCATCACCGCGGCCACGCCCATGCAGCTCACGGGACCGGCCGCCGGCGACGCACTGCTGCAAACCCGGGCCGATCCGAGCGGCACGCTCGTGCTGGGCACGCTCAACAACTGCGGCAACGGCTTCACGCCCTGGGGCACCTACCTGACGTGCGAGGAGAACTTCAACAACAACTTCGGCACCACGGTCGAGCCCGCAGTCGATGCGCGCACGCCCGCACAAAAGCGCTACGGCCTGCGTCCGGGCCCCACAGGCTACGCCTGGGAAGTGCAGCACGAGCGCTTCGACCACCGAAAGGAGCCCCACGAGAGCCACCGCTTTGGCTGGATCGTCGAAATCGACCCCTTCGATCCGAGCTCAAGCCCGAAAAAACGCACCGCACTCGGTCGTTTCAAGCACGAAAACGCGGCCTGGCGCCTCGCCCCCGACGGCCGGGTGGTGGTCTACATGGGCGATGACCAGGCCAACGACTACATCTACAAGTTCGTCTCCGAGGGCCGCTACAAGCCCGGCGACCGCGCGCACAACGCGAACCTGCTCGACGCGGGCCGTCTCTACGTGGCCCGCTTTGACGACGGCCAGACCAGCGGTGACTTCATGGGCACGGGCGAATGGCTGCTGCTCGACAAGGCCACGAATCCGCTGCTGCGCGATGACCCGGACTTTGCGAACCAGGCCGCGGTGCTCGTGCATGCGCGGCTCGCGGCCGACAAGCTCGGTGCCACCAAGATGGACCGCCCCGAGTGGGTCGCGGTGCACCCGGCCACGGGCGAGGTTTACGTGACCCTGACCAACCACAGCGCGCGCAAGACAACGGACGACGCCAACCCACGCGCAGGCAACGTCCATGGGCAAATCGTGCGCTGGCGAGAGCGCGACGGCGACGCGGGTGCCAGCACCTTCGCGTGGGACATTTTTGTGCTGGCCGGCAACCCCCTGGCCCACCCCGATCGCAGCGACCTGCGCTCGGGCTCGGCCAACGTGACTGTGGACAACCACTTCAACAGCCCGGACGGTCTGGCCTTCGACGCCTTCGGCCGGCTGTGGATCCAGACCGACGGCAACTACTCGAACGCGCAGGCGTTTGCGGGCCAGGGCAACAACCAGATGCTGGCCGCCGACCCGCGCACCGGAGACATCCGCCGCTTCATGGTCGGCCCCAGAGAGTGCGAGATCACCGGCATCGCCTTCACGCCCGACCACAAGACGCTGTTCGTCAACATCCAGCACCCGGGCGAGGCAGGCAACAGCCACTGGCCCGATGGCGGCAGCGCGATGCCGCGTTCGGCAACCGTGATCGTGACCAAGAACGATGGCGGCGTGATCGGCAGCTGAGCCGCCGCTGCGCGCACCGCCAGCCCCGCCTTCGCGGGGTTTTTTCATCGCACTGTCACACGGCGGTCATGCGCCACAGGCAAGCTCGGCGCATGGCCATGCACGAAATCACCGACCACCAGATGGCGCAGCTGCGCGAAGACCTGCTCGACTCGCTCGACGAGGAGTTCGAGCTCGAAATGGAAGACCGCCTTGGCGAGGACGCGGGCCGTCCCGCCGAACCGCACTCGAGCCGCATCCGCTACTTTCGCGAACTGCTGCGCCTGCAGACCGAGCTCGTCAAGCTACAGGACTGGGTGGTGCACAGCGGCCACCGCATGGTCATCCTGTTCGAGGGCCGCGACGCCGCCGGCAAGGGCGGCGTGATCAAGCGCATCACCCAGCGCCTGAACCCGCGCGTGTGCCGCGTGGCCGCCCTGCCCGCGCCCAATGACCGCGAAAAAACCCAGTGGTATTTCCAGCGCTATGTGAGCCATCTGCCGGCCGCCGGTGAAATCGTGCTGTTCGACCGCAGCTGGTACAACCGCGCGGGCGTCGAACGGGTGATGGGTTTTTGCTCCGACGAGGAATACGAAGAATTCTTCCGCAGCGTCCCCGAGTTCGAGAAGATGCTGGTGCGCAGCGGCATCCAGCTCGTCAAGTACTGGTTCTCGATCACCGACGACGAGCAGCACCTGCGCTTTGTCGGCCGCATCCAGGACCCGCTCAAGCAGTGGAAACTCAGTCCCATGGACCTCGAGAGCCGCCGCCGCTGGGAAGACTACACGCGCGCCAAGGAAACCATGCTCGAGCGCACCCACATCCCCGAGGCGCCCTGGTGGATCGTGCAGGCCGTCGACAAGAAAAAGGCGCGCCTGAACTGCATCGACCACCTGCTCGGCCAGGTGCCCTACCACGAGGTGTGCCACCCCGACGTGCAGCTGCCCGAGCGCGTGCGCCACCCCGACTACATCCGCCACCCGGTGCCGCCGGAGCGGTTTGTGCCCGAAAAGTACTGACGCTGCCTTGGCCGTGTCACAACGACGTCATATTGGCGTCACATAATGGCGTGAAGCAGTTTCACCGCACGCCATGCAAGCCAAGCACCTCTTCGCCGCGATCGACCTCGGCTCCAACAGTTTCCGCCTGGAAATCGGTCAGCTCGAAGCAGGCCATCTGCGCCGCGTCGAATACCACAAGGAAACCGTGCGCCAGGGCAACGGGCTCGACGAAGAGCGCAAGCTGACCGACGAGGCCATGCAACGCGGCTGGGCCTGCCTCGCGCGCTTTGGCGAGCGCCTTGCAGGCTTTCGCGCTGCGAATGTGCGCGCGGTGGCCACGCAAACGCTGCGCGAGGCGCGCAACCGCGAGGTCTTTCTCCAGCAAGCGCAGCGCATCCTGGGCTTTCCGATCGAGGTCATCGCAGGCCGCGAAGAGGCCCGCCTGATCTACCTGGGCGTCTCGCACCTGCTGCCGCAGTCCGATGAGCGGCGCCTGGTGGTCGACATTGGCGGCCGCTCGACCGAGTTCATCCTCGGCCAGGGCCACCAAGCGCAGACGCTCGAGTCTTACCGCGTGGGCAGTGTCGCGTGGTCGATGAAGTATTTCCCCAACGGCCAATGGAGCACCGGGGCCTTTCGCAGTGCCGAAGTCGCGGCCAAAGCCGTCCTCGACGAAGCCCTGAGCCTGTACCCGCCCGGTGCCTGGGACGTGGCCTACGGCTCTTCGGGCACCATCGGCGCGGTGCACGACATCTTGCTGGCGGCAGGCTGGCCCGAGGGGCTGATCACGCGCGAGGCACTGGATTGGCTGCGCGAACGCCTGGTCAAGGCGCAAAAGCCCGAGCGGCTGCAGCTCGAAGGCCTCAAGGACGAGCGTCGCCCCGTGCTCGGCGGCGGCCTTTCGGTGCTGCGCGCGGTGTTCGACCTCTTGCAAATTGACGAGATGCATGCGGCGCAGGGCGCGCTGCGCCACGGTGCACTGTTCGATCTGATCGACCGGGAAAACCCAGAGGCCGATGTGCGCTCCGGCAAGGTGGACTGGCTCGCTCGCCGCTTCAATGCCGACCTGGGGCAGGCGGAGCGCGTGGGCCGCGCGGCCACCGGGCTGCTCGGCCAGATCGCCTCAGGGCCCGATGCCGAACGCCAGCAACGCAAGCTGCAATGGGCGGCACGGCTGCATGAAATCGGCATCCAGATCTCGCACAGCGACTACCACAAGCATGGCGCTTACATCCTCGAAAACACCGACATGCCGGGCTTCACCCTCGATGAGCTGCATCGCCTGGGCCTGCTCGTGCTCGGTCACCGCGGCAAACTGCGCAAACTCGAGCTGGCGCTCGACGACGCCGATTTTGTGCGGCAGTTGCTCGCACTGCGCCTGGGCGTGATCCTGTGCCACGCGCGCCGAGAACCACAGACCGAGGGTCTGTCACTCACGCACGATGCCCGCTACCAGCACTTCCGGCTGACGCTGCCCGCGGGCTGGGAAGCGCAATACCCGCAATCGGCCCATCTGCTGCGCGAAGAAACCACGGCCTGGCAAAAGACCGCTTGGGGCTTTTCGGTGCACAGCGCCGAAACCGCCTGAGCAGGGCAACCCAGCGCGCTGACACAGCAACTTCACACAAACGCCTTCCTGCGGTCATCCTTGCGCCTCAGCATCGCGCCATCGAAAGGATGACGCATGAAGATCACCGTGGTGGGCGCAGGTTATGTGGGGCTCGTGACGGCGGCCTGCCTGGCCGAACTGGGTTTTCGGGTGCACTGCATCGACAAGGACGCCGCCCGCGTCCAGGCGTTGCGCGAGGGCGAGTGCCCGATCTATGAACCAGGCCTCAGCCCCTTGCTGCTGCGCAACCAGCAAGACGGCCGCCTGCACTTCGGCGATGACCTGGCCCAAGGCATCGCGCACGGGGACATCCTCATCATCGCGGTGGGCACGCCACCACAACAAGACGGCTCGGCCGACCTTGCCCAGGTGCTGGGCGTGGCGCACAGCATCGGCCAGCAGATGAAGAGCTTCAAGCTCGTGGTCAACAAGTCCACCGTGCCGGTGGGCACGGGCGACCGCGTGCGCCTGGCGATTGCGCACGAGCTCAAGCAGCGCGGCTGCGCCGAGATGCCTTTCGATGTGGTCTCCAACCCCGAATTTCTGAAGGAAGGTGCGGCCATCGACGATTTCATGCGGCCCGATCGCGTGGTCATCGGCATCGATACCGGCCCCTGCCACGACAAAAGCCGCCGCATGATGGGCGATCTCTATGCCAGCTTCAACCGCCACCACGAGCGCACCGTGTGGATGGATGTGCGCAGCGCCGAGCTGACCAAGTACGCCGCCAACGCCATGCTGGCCACACGCATCTCTTTCATGAACGAGATCGCCAACCTGGCCGACCAGCTGGGCGCCGACGTCGACAAGGTGCGCCGCGGCATCGGTTCGGACAGCCGCATCGGCCACAGCTTCCTTTATGCCGGCTGTGGATACGGCGGCAGCTGTTTTCCCAAGGACACGCGCGCACTGGTGCGCACCGCGCACGAACACGCGAGCGACATGCAGGTGGTGCAGGCCAGCGAGCGTGTCAATGACCGCCAAAAATTGCTGCTGGTCGATCGCCTGGACACCTTGCTGGGCGAAGACCTGCAAGGCCGGCGCATCGCCGTCTGGGGCTTGGCCTTCAAGCCCAACACCGACGACATGCGCGAAGCGCCCAGCCGCGTCATCATCCGCGCCTTGCTTGAGCGCGGTGCCGAAGTCAGCGTTTTCGATCCGGTGGCCGCAGACGCCGCCCTGCACGCGCTGGCCCAGGACTTGGCGGATCTGCCCGGCTGGCCTGCACGCCTGCACATCGTGGCGCACGAGATGCAAGCCATTGAAAGCGCCGATGCGCTGCTGGTCGTGACCGAATGGAAGAACTTCCACAACCCCGACTTCGAGGCCCTGCGCGAGCGCATGCGCACCCCGCTGATCCTCGACGGCCGCAACCTCTACAACCCCGAAGCCCTGCAAGAAGCGGGCATCGCTTACCAGGGCATTGGTCGGCGCAACGTGCTGGCCCAGCAGCTGTGGCACCAGCGCGCGCGCCAGCAGGCCAGCGGTGCGATCGCGAGCGCCGCCACACCCGCAGCGCAGCCGCTGGCCTGAGTGCATGCCAACCGGCTTTGCCTACCTGATCAGTGCGCAGTTTTTTTCGGGCCTGGCCGACAACGCGCTGCTGATCGTCGGCATCTTCGTGCTCGAGCAGCAAGGCCAGCCCGGCTGGTGGGCACCGCTGCTCAAAATTTTCTTCAACGCCTCCTATGTGCTGCTGGCCCCGCTGTTGGGCCCGCTGGCAGACGCCTGCCCCAAGGCGCGCCTGATGGCGGCCATGAACGCCGTCAAGCTCGGGGGGGTGCTGGTGCTGCTGGTCGGTGGCCACCCGGCGCTGGCCTTCGCCATCGTGGGCCTGGCCGCCTCGGCCTATGCCCCCGCCAAATACGGCCTGGTCTGCGAGTCGGTGCCCTCGGGCTGGCTGGTGCGGGCCAATGCCTGGCTCGAGGTCAGCGTGGTGCTGTCGGTGGTGCTGGGCATCGCCTTCGGGGGCGCGCTGGTGGCGCTGTGCCTGGAGCCGGCGCTGTCGGCCTGGGTGTCAACGCGCGCGCACGCGCTGGGCCTCGCGAACCCGGGGCTGCCCGCGCTGGTGCTCGTGGCCTTGCTCTACCTGCTGGCGGCCACGCTCAATGCCCACATCCGTCCGGGCCCCTGGGCGGGTGCACTGCAACCGTTGCGCTGGCAGCGGATCGGCTGGCCGCATTTCTGGCGCAGCCAGCTGAGCCTGTGGCAAGACCCGATGGGCGGGCTTTCACTGTACGTGACCACCTTGTACTGGGGCGTGGGTGCGGTCATCCAATTCGCCGTCTTGCTGTGGGCCGAGCGGCAACTGGGCCTGCCCCTGCAGCAAGGCGCCCTGCTGCAGGCGCTTGTGGCGATCGGAGCCATGGCCGGCGCGGCCCTCGCGGGCCGCTGTTGCAAGTTGCCTGCGGCACGCCAAGTGCTGCCCGTGGGCCTGCTGCTGCCGGCCTTGCTGCCGGTGATCGCGTTCACCAGCCAGTTGTGGCTGGCCCTGCCGCTGATGGTGCTCGTGGGCGCCGCCGGCGGCGTCTTGTTGGTGCCCATGAACGCATTGCTGCAGCACCGCGGTCGCCGCGTGTTGCACACCGGCCAGTCGATCGCGGTACAGGGTTTCAACGAAAACCTCAGTGTGCTGCTGATGCTCGGGCTCTACAGCGCCTTGCTGGCACTCGATTGGCCGGTCTGGACCATCATGCTCGCCTTCAGTGGCCTGCTGGCCGCCGGCATGGCGCCGCTGCTGTGGCGCCGCCGCGCGCGCTCCTGAATGGCAAGTCGGCTCAGGCCCCGGCGGTGCGCGCCAAGGTCTGGCGAAGCGCCGCCTCGACGGCCCCCACGATCTGCTCCCAGCCCTGACTGGCCACGCTCTGGGCCGTGCATGGGCGCAGGGCCTGCAGCGCGTGCACATCCTGGCCAATTTGACGCGCCTGGCCGACATAGCCCAGGTCATCGCCGCTGGCCACGAGCCAGCCGTTGCGGCCGGGCTGCAGCAAGTCGCGAGCGGCCGCGCAGGCAAACGCGAGCACCGGCGTGCCACTGGCCAAGGCCTCGAGCGTGACGTTGCCGAAGGTCTCGGTCAGACTCGGAAAGAGGAACAGGTCGGCGCTCGGGTAAATTTCGGCGAGTTGCTGGTGTGTGCACATGCCCAGCAGCACCGCCTCGGGGCAGCGCATGGCGATCTCGGCCCGGTACGGCCCGTCGCCGGCAAACACCAGGCGCACCTTGCGGCCATCCTGCACCAGCGCGTGGTAGCTGCGGATCACAAGGTCGAGGTTTTTCTCAGCCGCCAGGCGCCCCACCGACAGCAGCACCAGCGTGTCCGGCTCAGCACCCCAAGACGCACGCAGTGCCGCACTGCGCCGCGCTGGCGTGAAGAGTGCCGTGTCGACGCCGCGCGCGACCACCTGCAGGTTGTGAAAACCCGAGGCGGCCAGTTCGCCTTGCAACTGCTGCGTGGGCACCATGGTGCAGGCGGTCTGGTTGTGGAACTTGCGCAGGTAGGCCACGATGGGCTTGCGCAACCAGCCCACGCCGTAATGCTGGCTGTAGGCGTGGAAATTGGTGCGAAAGTCCGAGGTCAGGGGCAGCTTGAGCCGCTTGGCCGCCTGCAGCGCCGACCAGCCCAGCGGCCCTTCGGTGGCGATGTGCACCAGGTCGGGCCGCTGCAGCGTCCAGGCACGCACCAGCGCCTTCTTGCCCGGCAGACCGAGCTTGAGCTGGGGGTAGCGCGGAATCGGCAGGCCGCGCATCAGCACCTCCGACAGCCGCTGCTCGCTGAGCGCCACTTCGTCCGGCTCCTGGCGTGGGCGAATGAGCTGGATGCTGTGCTGGCGCGCGATCAGCCCCTGCACCACGCGCGCCAGCGTGACCGCCACACCGTTGACTTCGGGCGGCCAGGTTTCGGTGACCACCGCGATGCGCATGGCAGGCAGGGGTGGCTGAAAGTTTTCCACATGGAGGCGGTCGCCCAAGGACATTCTCATGCAGCCATCGTGGCAAGCCGATTTAACAGCTTGATGACAGGCCATCCAGTGAACAAGCGATGACAGTCCGCCCATTTCCAGTGGGGTCGTCACTGGATTTTCACAATCCGGCTGCAGCATGGCCGGTGTCCAACCTTGTCACGGAAGACCTCATGCTCCAGGAATTTTTGGCCACGCTGCGCACCCAACGCTGGGATGACCACCGTTACTACCACCACTGCCGCATCAACCAATCGCTGCATTTCGTCAGCGCTATCAGCTTTTTGGTGGCTTATGTGATGCTGTTCATCGACCCGGTGATTTCGGCCCTGATCGGCTGGCTGATCTCGATGACCACTCGCCAGTCGGGCCATTTTTTCTTCGAGCCGCTGGGCTATGACGAGGTCAACCAGTGCAGCAACGAGCACAAGGAAGCGATCAAGGTGGGCTACAACCTGCAGCGCAAGATGGTGCTCATCAGCCTGTGGGCGCTGCTGCCGCTGGTGATCTACATGCATCCGGGCCTCTTTGGACTGCTGCCCGCGCACAGCGACTGGGTGGAGTTTCTGCGTGCGGTCGGCACCGCCTGGCTGTATCTGGGCATCGGTGGCCTGTTGTTTCGCACGCTGCACCTGTTCGCGCTGCAAGGACCCATGGCGGGCCTGGCCTGGATGACCAAGATCCTGACCGACCCTGTGCACGACATCATCCTCTACCACAAGGCACCGCTTCAACTGCTGCGCGGCGAACGATTTGCTCCGCGCAGCGAGGGCGTGGTCAGCACGCCCTCGCACTGATCTCCGGTCTCGGACGGCAGACCCCGCAATGCCTCACGGCTGCAAGACCCGCTCAGCGCCCGAGGGTCTCGCGCAGGATCTGGCGGCGGATCGAACGGTTGGTTTGCTGCGGCGCGCGCCACCACCAACCCGCCTGCCGCATCTGCAGTCCCGCCGCCACAAAGCGTTGCAGCACCGCATCGAAATCCGCGTCGCTGTAGTTGAGGCTGAAGATCAAACGCCCCGTGCCCACCCAGCTCAAGGCCAGGCCATGCGCCCTCAGGTAGAACTGCAACATCCAGTTGTAGCGGCTGGGCTGGTTGTAGCTCAGGCTCCAGACCGAGCCCATGTTGGCCGCGCGCACCGGCAGGCCGTGCTCGGCCATGGCCGCGTTGAAGCGCTGCGCGCGTGCGTCCCAGCGTGCGTCCAGCCCTGCGTAGATCGCGCACACTTCGGAACGCTCGAGCTGGTCGAGAAAGGCCGACATCGACGCCATGACCACCGGGTGCGCATTGAAGGTGCCGCGTGCAAAACAGATGTCGGCCGGTCGCTCATCGCGCCAGCGCTGCATCCATGCGCGCTGGCCACAGACCACGCCGACGGGGAATCCGCCGCCGAGCGTCTTGCCATAGGTGACCAGATCGGCCTGCACGCCGAAGTACTGTTGCGCACCGCCCTTGGCCAGGCGAAAACCCAGGAACACCTCGTCGAAGATCAGCGCGATGCCGCGCTCGGTACAGACCTCGCGCAGCTGTTGCAGCCAGCGCGTGTAGGTCGCGCGGTCGTAGCCGGCGCTGCGGCTGCTGTCGACCAGGGTGGAGTCGCCCGGCGCGTTCTTGTTGGGGTGCAGCGCCTGCAGCGGGTTGACGAGCACACAGGCGATGTCGCGGCGCGAGCGCAGCACCTGCAGGCTGCGCTCGCTCATGTCGGCCAGTGTGTAGGTCTCGCGCGGTGGCATCGGGTTGCCCGGGCCGGGCTGCACATCTTCCCACCAGCCATGGTAGGCGCCGCAAAAGCGCACCAGGTGCTTGCGCCGCGTGTGGTAGCGCGCCAGGCGCACTGCCTGCATCACCGCCTCGGTGCCCGACATGTGGAACGAAACCTCGTCCATGCCCGAGAGCTCGCACAGGCGCTCGGCGTTGCTGGCCACACAGGGGTGGTAAGCACCCAGCAGCGGCCCCAGCGCCTGTGCCTGCGCAAAGCCCGCAGCCATGGTGTGCTTGTAGAAGTCGGCGCCGAACACGTTGACGCCGTAAGAACCCGTGAGGTCATAGAGCTGCTGGCCGTCGAGGTCGGTGAGCTGCACGCCCTGCGCCGACTGCACAAAGGCGCCGACCTTCAGGTGCTCGCGCACCAGCCGACTGAAGGGGAAGGGCACGCGGTAAGCGGCCGTGAACTGCAGATCGCTGATGTGTGTGCGCGCGCGCGCCGTCAGCGCAAGCGATTCAGCGTGCCGGCTTTGCAAGGTCTGGGCGAGCGCGAAAAAGGCGCTGCGACGCTGCGCCGCGACCTCGGCCGGCGCGCCGTCGCAGCTGAAAAAGCGCGCCTCGTCGAGGCTGTAGCCCGGCATGAGTCGCGCCAAACGCTTGGCCAGGCGCGAATGCCCGGCCAGCGAGCGGTGCTTGGCGCGCGAGAGTTCGATGCGCTGCTTGATCTTGGGACCCAAGGCCAGCAAGGCCGCCAGGCCGATCCATGTGCTGTTCACCATCGTGTGCTTTCTGTGGTCGGTACCCTGCATTTCTATGAAACTTGAGTGACAAAGCCGTGAATTTCCAGAATGGCCTGCGCCAGCTCCTGCAGCAAGAAGACCTGAACTTTCTGCTGACCAACCGCATCCCGCGCATCGCTCTGACCCGCCTGATGGGCTGGTGGAGCCAGATCCGCCACCCCTGGGTCGCGCGCGCTTCAATCGCGGTGTGGCGGCTCTTCAGCGACCTTGACCTCAGCGAGGCGCGCGCGCAGCACTTTGCCAGCCTGCACGACTGTTTCATCCGCGAACTGCGCCCTGGAGCACGACCCATCGACCCCTGCCCGCAGCGCATGACCGCGCCGTGCGACGCGATCGTCGGCGCCTGCGGCCGCATCCAGGCCGGCCAGGTGTTCCAGGCCAAAGGATTTCCCTACACCCTGCGCAGCCTGCTGGGCGATTCGCCGGCCTGCGCACATTGGACCGATGCGCTCGAGGGCGGGCGTTTCATCACGCTGCGCCTGACTTCGAGCATGTACCACCGCTTCCATGCACCCGACGACAGCCAGCTGGAACACGTGACTTACCTCTCGGGCGACACCTGGAACGTCAACCCGATCGCGTTGCGGCGCGTGCAACAGCTGTTTTGCAAAAACGAGCGCGCGGCGCTGCACATGCGCTTGCTCGATGGCACGCCTTTTTTGCTCGTGCCCGTGGCAGCCGTGCTCGTGGCCAGTTTGCGCCTGCATGCGGCCGATGTGCTGCTGCACCTGCGCTACCGCGGCCCCAACGAGATCGACTGCAAGCGCCGCTATGCGCGGGGCGAGGAAATGGGCTGGTTCCAGCACGGCTCGACCATCCTCGTGTTCGTGCCGCCCGGCTTTCTCATGGCCGAGGGCGTGTGCGAGGGACAGCGCATCCGCATGGGTGAGCCGCTGCTGATGCGCGACAGCTGAAACACGCAGGCGGCGCACGCGGGCCAGGCTGTCATGGCTCTGTCAAATATTTCCAAGACAATCGAATGATGGAAGAAAAGGCCGTCATCAAAGCCCTCGCCGCCCTCGCGCAGCAGAACCGTCTGCAGGTGTTTCGCTGCCTCGTGGCCACGGGCCCGCAAGGCGCCACACCTGGGCAGCTGGGCGAGCAGCTCGGCGTACCCAACGCCACGCTCTCGTTTCACCTCAAAGAGCTGCTCAACGCGGGCCTGATCAGCCAGGAACGCCAGGGCCGCCACCTGGTCTACCGGGTGGCCCTCGCGCAAATGAACGGCGTCCTCGCCTACCTCACCGAAAACTGCTGCCAGGGTGTCGAGGCCTGCGGCGACGCGGCGGCCTGCTGCACGCCCACAGCGGCCTTGGGCTGCTGCCCCGCCAACAACACCGCGACCGCGGGTGTCGGCCCGACCACCCCCTTTTGCTGCTGAAAGAACGACACCGATGACCGCAAAGACCCCCACTTTGAACGTGCTTTTCCTGTGTACCCACAACTCGGCGCGCAGCATCCTGGCCGAAGCCCTGCTCAACCACCTGGGCCGGGGCCGCTTCAAGGCCTATTCGGCCGGCAGCAGCCCACGCGACAAGCAGCGCCCGAACCCGCTGGCCCTCGAGACCCTGGCCCAGGCCGGTGTCTCGACCGAGGGTCTGGCCAGCAAGAGCTGGGACGTGTTCGCCGCACCCGGGGCGCCGCAGATGGACCTGGTGATCACGGTCTGTGACAACGCGGCCGGCGAAGTCTGTCCTTTCTGGCCGGGTCAGCCCGCCACCGCGCACTGGGGTTATGCCGATCCGTCCGAGGGCGATGGCGATGAGGCACAAAAGCGCGAGGCGTTTCGCCAGACGCTGCACCTGATCCGCAAGCGGCTCGAAATCCTGGTGAACCTGCCCGAAGCAAGCCTGGGCCGCCTGTCGATCGAAAAGACCGCCCGCGCACTCGCGAAGGAAATGGCATGAGCTCGCCCAGCGCCGTGACCGCCCCAAGCCCCGCCCCGGTGCCGATGGGTTTTTTCGAACGTTACCTCACGCTCTGGGTGCTGCTGTGCATCGTGCTGGGCATCGCGCTCGGACAACTTTTCCCGGCCGCGTTCCAGGCGATCGGCGCACTGGAGCTCGCACAGGTCAACCTGCCTGTGGGCCTGCTGATCTGGGTCATGGTGATCCCGATGCTCGTCAAGGTCGACTTCGGCGCGCTGCACGAGGTGCGCCAGCATGTGCGCGGCATCGGTGTGACGCTGTTCGTCAACTGGCTCGTCAAGCCCTTCTCGATGGCGTTTCTGGGCTGGCTCTTCATCCGCCACTGGTTCGCACCGCTGTTGCCGGCCGAGCAGCTCGACAGCTACATCGCGGGCCTGATCCTGCTGGCCGCCGCGCCCTGCACGGCCATGGTCTTTGTCTGGAGCCGTCTGACCCACGGCGACCCCTTGTTCACGCTCTCGCAGGTCGCGCTCAACGACACCATCATGGTGTTCGCCTTCGCGCCGCTGGTGGGCTTTTTGCTGGGCATCTCCGCCATCACCGTGCCCTGGGCCACGCTCGTGACCTCGGTCGTGCTCTACATCGTGCTGCCGGTGCTGCTGGCGCAGTGGTGGCGCCAGGCGCTGCTGGCCAGGGGGCAAGACCGTTTTGAGGCCGTGATGGCCCGCATCGGGCCCTGGTCGATCGCCGCCCTGCTCGCCACGCTCGTGCTTTTGTTCGCCTTCCAGGGCGAGGCGATTTTGCGCCAGCCGCTGGTGATCGCGCTGCTCGCGGTGCCGATCCTGATCCAGGTGTTTTTCAATGCGGCCCTCGCATACTGGCTCAACCGCCGGCTCGGCGAAAAGCATTCGGTGGCCTGTCCCTCGGCGCTGATCGGCGCGTCGAACTTTTTCGAGCTGGCGGTGGCCGCCGCGATCAGCCTGTTCGGCTTCGAGTCGGGCGCGGCCCTGGCCACGGTGGTGGGCGTGCTGATCGAGGTGCCGGTGATGCTGTTGGTGGTGCGCGTCGTCAACCGCAGCCGCGATTGGTATAACCGGAAACCGTGATACGATATAAACCGTATATACCGTTTCAAGGAGAAAATCCATGGCCACCACCCGAAAAACCGCTGCCAAACCCAGCGCCACGCCGTCCAAAACCGCGCCCGCAAACGCCGCCAAGAAGCGGCCGACGAACACAGCACGGGCTGCACAGCCGACCAAAACGGCGCCCAAAACCGCCGCACCCCAAAGCGTCAAGCCCGCCGCCCCCAAAGCCGACAAGAAGGGCAAGCCCGAGAAGGTCAAGGTGGTGCGTGACAGCTTCACCATCCCCAAAAGCGAATACGCTGCCATCGCCGAGCTCAAAAAGCGTGCGCTCGCGCAGGGCAGCGAAGTCAAAAAGAGCGAACTGCTGCGCGCTGGCCTGATGTTGCTGGCGGCGGCCTCGGACGCCGCCTTCGGCAAGGCCCTCGCCCAGGTGCCCACGCTCAAGACCGGCCGTCCCGGCAAGGCCTGATCAGAGCTTTTCGGGCGTCGTGACCGAGAGGATCACCGTCTGTTCCTGTGCCTCGCGCTGGCGCCCGCGCAACCACCAGACCGCCCCTTTGCGGATCGCACAGGGCACCGGCCCCATGCCCAGCAACTGCGCGACCACCTGGCCCAGGCTGGGCTGATGCCCCACCAGCAGCACCGGGTACTTGGCATCGGGCCAGCCCGCGGTCTCCAGCACATCCTGCACGCTCGCACCGGGCGAGAGCGCATCGCGCAACTTGTACTTGCGCCCCAGGGCCTTCACGGTTTGCTCGGCGCGCACCGCCGGGCTGCACAAAATGCGCGTGCCCTCGGGCAGCTGGTGATCGAGCCACTGGGCCATGCGCGCCGCGTGCTTCTCCCCCTTGGGCGTGAGGCGCCGCTGCAGGTCGTCACCGCCCTCCTCGAGCTCATGGGCCTCGGCGTGTCGCCACAGGATCAGGTCCATCTCAGCCTCCCTGCATATAGCGCTGCATGAGCCACTGCTGCGCGCCGCCCGACTGGCCACGCGTGGGCGAAACAGCGGTGTAGCGGCCATCGGGCTGCATGAGCCAGGCGTCACGCTGGTCGTGCAAATAGGCCTGCAGACATTCTTCGACCAGGCGCTGGCGCAGCACGGGGTCGGCCACGGGCCAGGCCACCTCGACGCGGCGCATCATGTTGCGGTTCATCCAGTCGGCGCTCGAGAGGTAGAGCGCTTCCTGCGCACCGGCCTGGAAATAGAACACCCGCGAGTGTTCGAGAAAGCGGCCAATCACCGAGCGCACCCGGATGCGCTCGGTCTGGCCCGGAAGTCCTGCGGGCAGCATGCAGGCGCCGCGCACGATCAGGTCGATCTGCACGCCCGCGCGCCCGGCCTGCATCAGGGCCTCGATCAGCGGCTGGTCGGTCAGCGCGTTCATCTTGAGCACGATGCGCGCGCCCTGGCCCGTTCGCGCTGCCGCAGCACACTGGCCAATCCAGCGCAGCATGCGCGCGTGCAGGTGAAAGGGCGCCACCAGCAGGCGCTGCATGCGCTTGAGCGGGTTCTGGCTCGCCAGGTGCAGGAACAGCTCGTCCATGTCGGCGGTGATGCGCGCATCGGCCGTGAGGTAGCTGATGTCGGTGTAAAGCCGCGCCGTGCGCGGGTTGTAGTTGCCGGTCGACAGATGGCCATAGCGGCGCAGCTGCTTGCCCTCGCGGCGCGTGACCAGCAGCATCTTGGCGTGGGTCTTGAGGCCAACCACGCCATAGACCACCTGCACACCGATGGCTTCGAGCTGTTCGGCCCAGTTGATGTTGGCCTCTTCGTCGAAGCGGGCCTTGAGTTCGACCACGGCGGTGACCTCCTTGCCGCGGCGCACCGCCTCGCGCAGCAGGTCGATCATGACCGGATCGCTGCCGGTGCGGTAGATGGTCTGCTTGATGGCCAGCACCTCGGGGTCGTGCACCGCCTCGCGCAAAAATGCGATCACGCCGTCGAAGCTCTCGAAGGGCTGGTGGATCACCACATCGCCCTCGCGCATGCGCGCCATCACCGAGGCTGCGCCCCGCAGCTGCACCGGCAGGCTGGCCTTGGCCGTGGGGAACAGGCGCTTGGGCGTGGCCGCCAGATCGATCAGCTGCATCAGGCGCACCAGGTTGACCGGCCCGTTGACACGAAACAGCGCATCGGTCGGCAGCTGCAGCTGCTGCAGCAAGAAGTCGGACAGCTGGGCCGAGCAGCTGGAGGACACTTCGAGCCGCACCGCTTGGCCATAGTGGCGGTGCTGCAGTCCCTGGCGCAGCGCGGTGCGCAGGTTCACCACATCGTCTTCGTCGACGGCGAGGTCCGAGTGGCGCGTGACGCGAAACTGCGAAAACTCGTCGACCTCGCGCCCTGGAAACAACTCGGCCAGATGGGCGCGGATCACGCTCGACAGCAGCACAAAGGCCTGGCCATCGCCCGAGAGCCGGGCAGGCAGCTCGATGACGCGGGGCAGCACGCGCGGCACCTTGACGATCGCGATCTCGTTGTGGCGACCAAAGGCGTCCTGGCCGCGCAGGTGCACGATGAAATTGAGCGATTTGTTGGCCACCTGCGGCAGCGGATGCGCCGGGTCGATGCCCACGGGCAAGAGCAAGGGCTTGACCTCGCGGTTGAAATAGGCCTTGACCCAGCTGCGCTGCTGGGCATTGCGCTCACCGTGCGAGAGCAAGCGGATGCCCTGGCGTTTAAAGCCTGGCAGCAGCACCTCGTTGTAGAGGCGGTATTGCTCCTCGACCATGACACGCGCGTGCTGGGCCAGGCGCGACAAGCCGTGCTGGGCGCTCGCATCGCCACTGCCCTGCGCCAGCTCGACATGCGGCGCCACCCGGACCTCGAAGAATTCGTCCAGGTTGGAGGAGACGATGCACAGGTAGCGCAAGCGTTCGAGCCAGGGCACGCTGCTGCGGCGCGCCCAGTCGAGCACGCGCTCGTTGAAGGCCAGGATGCTCAGGTCGCGGTCAAGCAGCTCGGGCAAAGTCGGCAGGGCGGTGGCGGTGGATTTGGCCTTGGCAGCCATGGCAAGTGCTCGTCAGAAAATCGGTTCTGTGTCCGATTTTGCGACGCTGTCGTGACAGTCTCGTGACAAAACCCGACCGCTGCGCGCCGCCACAAGGTGGTCCGCAAAAAGCCGGGCCGCCTCACTCCAGCCAAAAGCCATCGCCCGCTCGCGCGCCTGGGCGCGGGGCAGTTGCAATGCGCTGTGCGCCGCCTGCGCCAGATCCTCGTGCAGCACGCCACCCTGCACACGCCCGGCGTCGGCGCCCAGCACCTGCAAGGGTCCGTCGACCGGGTAGGCCGCCACCGGCGTGCCGGCGGCCATGGCCTCGAGCATCACGAGGCCGAAGGTTTCGTTGCGCGAAGGAAAGACGAACACATCGGCCGCCGCGTAGACCTGGGCCAGCTGCTCGCGCGGCAGCACCCCCATCCAGTGGACCTCGGGATGCTGCGCGCGCAGCTTGCCTTCGAGCGGACCCACGCCACAGACGATCTTGGTGCCCGGCAGTTCGAGCGACAGAAAAGCGTCGATGTTTTTCTCGTAGGACACGCGGCCCACGAACAGCCAGTAAGGACGCGGCAAATGCGCCCACTCTGGCCGCTCGAGCGGCGTCTCGGCGTAGCGAAACAGCCCGGTGTCGACGCCATGGGTCCAAGGGCGCAGGCGCTCGAAGCCGCGCGCACGCAGCATCTCGAGCACACCCTGGGTGGGCACCATCACGCCCGCCGATGGCCGGTGGAAATGGCGGAACAGCGCATAGCCCCAACCCAAAGGCACCTTGAGCGCCGAATGCAGGATTTCGGGGAACTTGGTGTGGAACGCCGTCGTGAAGGCCCAGCCCTGTTCGCGGCACACGCGACGCCCGGCCCAGCCCAGCGGCCCTTCGGTCGCAAGATGGATGGCATCGGCCTGGCTGTCGAGCAGCATCTGGCGCAGGGCTTTGTAGGGGCGCACCGCGAGGTCGATGCCCGCGTAGCCGGGGCAGGGCCGGTGGCGAAACAGGCCCGGGTGCAGCACCTGCACCTCCACGCCCCAGGCCTGCAGCGCGTCGACCAGCTCGCGCAGCGTGGTCACGACGCCGTTGACCTGCGGGTGCCAGGCGTCGGTGACCAGGGCCAGCTTCATGCGCTGGCCTCGCTGGTTTCTTTCGTGGCCAGGGGGGCCGCCGCCAGGGTGAGCGGCTCGGCCACCCAATGCACGATTTCCAGGCGCCCGTCCATGTGCTCGACCAGCGCGGTGCGGCTTTCGACCCAGTCACCATCGTTGCAGTACAGCAGGCCGTCGACGCTGCGGATTTCGGCATGGTGGATGTGGCCGCAGACCGCGCCGTCGAAGCCGCGTTTCTTGGCCTCGTGCACCACGGCCATCTCGAAATCGCTGATGAAATTGACCGCCTTCTTGACCTTGTGCTTGAGGTAGGCCGACAGCGACCAGTAAGGCAGGCCGATGCGGGCGCGCCAGTGGTTGAGGTGGCGATTGAGTTTGAGCGTCAGCTCGTACAGCCAGTCGCCCACATAAGCCAGCCACTTGGCACACTGGATCACGCCGTCAAACAAATCGCCGTGCACCACCCACAGACGCTGCCCGGTGGCGGTGGTGTGCACCGCCTCATGCAGGACTTCGATGCCGCCGAAAGCATGGCCGGCGAATGCGCGTGCAAATTCGTCGTGGTTGCCAGGCACATAAATCACCCGGCAGCCCTTGCGGGCACGGCGCAGCAGTTTTTGCACCACATCGTTGTGGCTTTGAGGCCAGAACCAGCGCCGGCGCAGCTGCCAGCCATCCACGATGTCGCCGACCAGATACAGCATCTGGCTGGGGTGATGCTTGAGGAAGTCGAGCAGTGCATCGGCCTGAAAACCTGGCGTGCCGATGTGCAGATCGGAGATGAAGACCGCGCGATAGCGTGGTTTGTCCTCCGGATCGGGCTCACCCGAAGGGGCCGCATGGTGTTTGTGCTCCAGCGGGCCGCCTTGCGGGTAGCCCAGCCGCGTGGGCATGAGCTCCGGCCCCGCGAAGGACATGGTCTGGCGCATCAGGCGCCCCCGAGGAAATGTTTACGGTAACGCGCCGGCATGTCGGCGATGCGCATCATCATCGGCAGATCGGCGGTGTTGAAGTCCGGGTCCCAGGCAGGCGCGCCCAAAATCCTGGCGCCCAGGCGCAGGTAACCCTTGATCAGGGCGGGCGGCTCGACCTGCAGGTGCTGGTCCAGCTCCTCGACCGGCAGCGGCAGGCGCGGCAACACGTGGTACTCGATCGGCGCCATATGGGTCTGGCGCAACTGGTGCCACAAACTCGCGGCGACGTCGCCGCTGACGATGCCGTTGTGCAGCATCGGGATGCTGGCGCAGCCGATCATGGTGTCCAGTTGGTTGCGCACCATGAACTCCGCCAGCGCGCCCCACAGCGCCATGATCACACCACCGTGGCGGTGCGCGGGGTGCACACAGCTGCGGCCGAGTTCGACCATGCGCTGGCGGACACCCCGCAAGCGCACGAGGTCGAATTCGGTGTCGCTGTAGGTGCTGCCCGCGCGCTTGGCCTGTGCCGGCGTGAGCACCCGGTAGGTGCCCACCACCTGGCCACTGCCTTGCTCGCGCACCAGCAGATGTTCGCAATAGTCGTCAAACAAGTCGATGTCGTGGCCCGCCAGCGGCGTGTTCAGGCGCGCGCCCATCTCGCCCGCAAAAACCTCGAACCTCAGGCGCTGCGCTTCGCGTACCTCGTCCAGATGCTGCGCCCAGGCGACTTCGATGCCCCCCCTGCTTTGCGGCGCGACGAGGTCGGCTGGAGAAGCCGGATGAAGTGACCCCCGGGGCAGCTGGATCGGAGACAGCGCGAAGGTCGGGTTGGGCAGTTCTTTCATGGCGTATCGAGGGCTGAAACAATGCCCGTCAATGTGCCGAGCGCGCGTGAATGTTGTGCGTCATTTCAGTGAAATTTGCATGACACGCCGACCGGTGCGCTTGTCACACCGGTGTCACAGAAATGGCGTGCAATGCCTGGCCACCGACTCTCGGCCCGCCTGTGTGCGGGCCGGCGTCCGTCTGCCCACCATGCGCCTGTTTCACATCCAAGCCCAGCAAGTGCTCGAACTGGAGCACCTGCCCGATGCGGCCCCCGAACGCGGTCACTACTGGCTCGCGTTTTCGCGTCGCGAGTTCGAACTCATGCAAGCCCCGGTGCAAGCCTTGCTGCAGGAGGTCGAAGGCACGCAGGTGCACGAGCTGCACTGGCTCGATCTGCTGAGCAAGCAGCTGCCCTCGCACTACGACTTCACTTCGGCTTACGACCTGTTGGTGTTTCGCCGTCTCGCCCCGGGCCGCAGCGAAACCGACCTGAGCCGGCCTGGCACGATCTTGCACCGCTCGCGCGGCCTGGCCGGCCCCGAAATCCTGAGCCGCATCGACACCAGCCCGATCGGCTTTGTCCTGTTCGAGCGTTTGCTCATCTCGGTGCATCCGGCCGACTGCGCCATCCGCGACCAGTTCATTCAAAAGCTCACGGGCGGCAGCGCGCGCAACGGCGCATCGCCCCCTGCGCGCGTGCCAGCCAACCCGCCGGAGCTGATGCTGCGCCTGCTGAGCACCGTGGTCGACGGCTACCTCGACCTGCGGCGCGAACTCACGCGCCAGCTCGACCATTGGCAAAAGCAGTTGCTCACGCCGCACAACCGCTTCAACAACTGGAGCGGTCTGCTCGACTCCCGCATGACGCTGCACCAGCTCGACGACATCTGCGAAGACCAGCGCGCCGCCATCGAGGACTGGATACGCTCACTCGAGGCCTGGAGCCCCAGCGAGCGCCTTCAGGCACAGGCCCTGGAGCACCTGAAGGTGCGCAGCCGCGACATCCTTGAGCACATCGAGCGCGTGGTGCACCATGTCAACCGGCTCGAGCAAGGCGCCGAAACGACGATACAGCTGCACTTTCATGTGCAAGGCAATCGCACCAACGAGATCATGCGCACGCTGACCGTGCTCACCGCCGTGTTCCTGCCGCTGAACCTGATCACCGGCTTTTTCGGCATGAATTTCGAGACCTTCGACTTCATCCACCGCGAAGATGGCCTGCTGCTGACCGAGCTCTTCATGCTGCTTGTCGTGCTCGTGCTCGGTCTGGTGTTCTGGCGCAAACGCTACCTCGGCCACTGAAGCGGCGCTGTTAGACTGCCTTGCATGATTCTTGAACTCGCCGACCTCCGCATCCAGCCCGGCCAGCAGGCCGCTTTCGAAGAAGCCATTGCCCGGGGCCTCTCGAGCGTGATCGCCCGCGCCAAGGGCTACCGGGGCGCCAAGGTCAACCACGGCATCGAAAGTCCTGAACGCTATGTGCTGCAGATTTTCTGGGACACCCTGGAGGACCACACCGTGGGCTTTCGCGAGTCGCCGCTGTTTCAGGAATGGCGCGCGATCGTCGGCCCCTTCTTTGCGGCGCCGCCCGTGGTCGAGCATTTCGAGCTGAGCTTCAAGTCGGCCTGAGGCCCGCCGGCCGGGCCGCCTCAGGCACCCGGTGTCTGCTCGTGTCCCGCGACGAGCTGCGCGAGCAAGCGCATGAAGACCTCACGGTCCGGGCCAGCCAGTGGCGCCAGGATGTTGTGCTGCACGCGGTCCACCGCCACCTTCATGCGCGCCACCGCACGTCGCCCCTCGGCCGTGACGTAAAGCAGCTTGCGCCGGCGGTCGTGCGGGTCGGGTTCGCGCTCAACCCAGCCCTTGGCTTCGAGCCGCCCGATCACCGAGCCTGAGGTGGCGGCGTCGAAGGCGACACCGTTGGCCAGCGTGATCTGGTCGACGCCGGGCGTCTCGATCATGGCGTTGAGCAGCGCGAACTGCACCGGCGTGACGTCGAACGCCGCCATCTCGCGCGCGAACTCGGCCACGGCGATCTGCTGCGCCCGGCGAATCAGGTGGCCAGGGGCGCGCGCGATGTCATAGCTGGCGGACATGGATTGAAAAACAAAATTAAGGGTAAACCCTAGATGGGCGGGCGCCATCGGCAGGCATTCAATAAGTATACTTATCTTTTGCCCCGCAAGTGGTTCCACGCCAAGGTTCGCCGGCCTGGAACTGTCACGGGCCCACATGGCCCGCACCGTTTTGTTAACCAAACGGCTCATGCCGTGTGGGCATAACTGCTAGCGGCATGGGTCGCTAGGCTCTTGTAGGGTGCTCCCCTACCATTTCGTGTCTTTTTTCCTGGAAGCTTGATGAGAATTCTTCATGCCCTGGCGCAGCTGTGCGCCATCCTGGCCGGCGTCTTGATGACCGGCATCACCTTGTTGACCTGCGTGAGCCTGATCGGTCGCAACACCACCGGCTGGACCATCGCGGGCGACTTCGAGCTGACAGGCGTGGCCACGGGCGCGGCCATCGCCCTGTTCATGCCGCTGTGCCAGCTCAAACGCGGCCACATCATCGTGGACTTCTTCACCGCGCGCGCCAGCCAGGCCACCAACGCTTTCCTCGACCGCATCGGCGCCCTGCTGGTGGCAGCCACCTTCGCGCTGATCGCCTGGCGCACTGTGCTGGGCGGTCTCAATGCCTACGCCAGCTTTTCGGGCACCATGATGCTCGGCTTTCCGGAGTGGGTGGTCTATGCGGCCATGGTGCCGCCCTTCATCCTGTGCAGCGTGATCGCGCTGGCGCAAACGCTGGTCCCCGAGACCGAAGGGGCGTCGGCATGAGCGCACTGACCCTGGCCCTGACCATTTTCGCGATCATGCTGGTGCTGATGGCGGCGCGCGTGCCGATCGCCATCGCCATGTTCGGCGCCGGCACCGCCGGCTACCTGATGCAAAGCGGCTGGGCACCCTACGCCAGCTTTCTCAACACCCAGGCTTTTGCGCGCTTTGCGAGCTACGACCTGTCGGTCATCCCGCTGTTCATCCTGATGGGCAATTTCGCCACGCAAGGCGGCATCAGCAAGGCCCTGTTCCAGTTCGCCGCCGGCATCATGGGCCGCTTCAAGGGCGGTCTGGCCATGGCGGCGGTGCTGGCCAGCGCCGCCTTCGGCTCGATCTGCGGCTCTTCGGTGGCGACTGCGGCCACCATCACCGGCGTGGCCCTGCCCGAGATGAAGCGCCATGGCTACTCGGGCCGCCTGTCCACCGGCACCCTGGCCGCCGGCGGCACGCTGGGCATCCTGATCCCGCCCTCGGTGCCACTGGTCATCTACGCCATCCTGGCCGAGCAAAACATCGCCAAACTGTTCGCCGCCGCCATCGTGCCCGGCATCATCGCGATGCTGGGCTACATGCTGGCGATCGGCATTTATGTGCGTCTGGTGCCGGGCCAGGCGCCCGAACTCGACGAAAACGAACCGCTGGACCTGCGCGCGTTGATGGGCATCCTGCCGATCGCCGTGGTGTTTGCCATCGTGTTCGGCGGCATCTACGGCGGCCTGTTCACCCCCACCGAGGGCGCCGCCGTCGGCGCGGCCGCAACCTTTGTGGCCGCCCTGCTCAAGCGGGAGATCAGCTGGGCCAAGTTCAAGCATTGCTTCTACGACACCGCCAACAGCTCGGCCATGATCTTCCTGATCTTCATCGGGGCCGACGTGATGAACGCCTCGCTGGCCCTCACGCAGGTGCCCGCGCAGCTGGCCGAAGTGGTCGGCGGCTGGGGCCTGCCACCGCTGCTGGTGGTGACCGCCATCTTGCTGTTTTACGTGGTGCTGGGCGCGGTGATGGACGAGCTGTCGATGATTTTGCTGACCATCCCGATCTTCTTCCCGATGATCATGGGCCTGGACTTCGGCATGGCCAAGGAGTCGGTGGCGATCTGGTTTGGCATCATGGTGCTGATGACGGTGGGCTTTGGCCTGCTGGCCCCACCCGTGGGCCTGAACGTCTATGTGGTCAACAGCCTGGCCAAGGACGTGCCGATCGCCGAGAGCTACCGCGGGGTCATGCCTTTCCTGCTGAGCGACACGGTGCGCACCATGCTGCTGCTGCTGTTTCCCGGCATTTCGCTGTGGCTGGTGCAATACATCGGCTGACCCATGGGGGCATCCCCCTAGGGGCGGCCCCGGCCAACTCGCTTATTCTTCCCAGGTTTTTAAGGAGAACTTCACCATGAAACGCCGTTTCCTCGTCCAGGCGGGCGCCGCCCTGGCCCTGGCCAGTGCCGCCCTGACCGGCTTCGCCGAGCCCACCGTCACCCTCAAGTTCCACACCTTCATGGCACCCCAGTCCGGCGTGTGGCTCAACATGCACAAGCCCTGGATGGCCAAGGTCGAGAAGGAATCGGGCGGCCGCATCAAGTTCGAGGCCTACCCCGCCATGCAGCTCGGCGGCACGCCGGTGCAGCTGTACGACCAGGTCAAGGACGGCGTGGTCGACGTGATCTGGACCCTGCCCGGCAACACCGCCGGCCGCTTCCCGCGCGTCGAGGTGTTCGAGCTGCCCTTCATGATGACCAACGCCGAGGCCACCTCGCGCGCCTATTGGGAATATGTGCAAACCCAGGCCCCCGACGAATTCAAGGACGTGCAGCTGCTGGCCCTGCAGGTGCACGGCCCGGGCGTGATCCACACCGTGGACAAGCCGGTTCGCACCGTCGATGACCTCAAAGGCCTGAAGATGCGCGCCCCCACGCGCCAGGTGACCAAGCTGCTGGGCGCGCTGGGCGCCACCCCGGTGGGCATGCCGCTGCCGGCGATCACCGACGCGCTGTCCAAAGGCACCGTCAATGGCGGCGTGATCCCCTGGGAGGTGGTGCAGCCGACCAAGGTGCACGAGCTGGCCAAATACCACGCCGAGTTCGACCCGGCCGGCGGCTCGCTCTACACCACCACCTTTGTGATGGCGATGAACAAGGCCAAATACAACAGCCTGCCGGCCGACCTCAAGAAGGTCATCGACAACAACAGCGGCATCGACACCTCGGGCTGGCTGGGCAAGGTGCAGCAGGACAACGACATCCCCGGCCGCGCCGCGGCGGTCGAGCGCAAAAATTCCATCTTCACCGTGAGCCCCGAAGAGGCGCAGAACTTCCGCCGCAAATCGCGCCAGCTCGAGGTCGAGTGGGTGCAGGACATGAACAAGCGCGGCTACGACGGCACCAAGCTGTTGGCCAGCGCGCGCGAGTTGATCGAAAAGCACACCAAAGCGCAAGCGGGCGCCAAGAAGGCCCCGGCCAAGAAGTGAGCCTCTTGCATGATGGCCACCAGGGCTCCTTCGGGAGCCCTTTTTCATGGCGCATTACACTCGTGCCATGCAACGCCTGCCCATCAAGCACTGCCGCGCCTGCGGCACCGCCGTGCGCTACCGCCTGCCCGACGACGGCGACACGCGCGAGCGCGCGATCTGCACCGCTTGCGACACCGTGCACTACGAAAACCCGCTCAATGTGGTGGGCACCGTGCCCTGGTGGGAAGAGCGTGTGCTGCTGTGCAAGCGCAACATCGAGCCGCGCTGGGGCAAATGGACGCTGCCCGCCGGCTTCATGGAACTGGGTGAAACCACGGCCGAAGGCGCCGCGCGCGAAACGCGCGAGGAAGCGGGCGCGCAATTCGAGCTCGAAGACCTGTTCACCGTGATGAGCGTGCCGCGTGTGGGCCAGGTGCACCTGTACTACCGGGCGCGCCTGACCAGCGCGGTGTTCGACCCCGGCCACGAAACGCTCGAGGCACGCCTGTTCGCCGAGCACGAAATCCCCTGGGAAGAGCTCGCGTTTCGCACCGTGCGCGAAACGCTGCAGCGCTACTTCGCCGACCGCCGCGCAGGGCGCTTCGGCACGCACGCCTTCGACATCGCCTGAACATTCTGGATGCTGTTGCACATGCGCGACAAAAAGCGCGTGTCACGGCATCTTCATTTTTCCTTCACGCCTTTGTCGTGCGAGGCCGAGAGACTCCATCTGTTTTTCAACTGGAGTCTCAACGATGAAATTTTCCAAAACCCTGATCGCCGCCGCCACCGTGGCCACCCTGGCTTCGGCCGCCCATGCCCAGCTCAAGACCGACGGTCTGCTCGAGGTCTATGGCCGCGCAAGCTTCTCGGTCGACCAACTCGACGACGGCGACAAATACAAGCGCATGAACCTCTCGAGCAACGCTTCGCGTCTGGGTTTCAAGGGCAGCAAAAAAATCGGTGAATTGACTGGTATCTGGCAGATTGAGCAGGAAATCCAGTTCAACCTGAGCAACGGTACTAGCCCTGCGGGCATTGACGACAAAGACACCAACAACCGCCTGGCCTCGCGCGACACCTTCGCTGGCCTGCAGGGCGACTTTGGCACCGTGCGCGTGGGCAAGTTCGACACGCCGTTCAAGGTGGCCCGCGAGCCTTTCAACCTGTTTGGTGACCAGCTCGGCGACATGCGCAACCTGACGCGCGTTGGTGACGCCAAATTTGACGAGCGTCTGAACAACATGCTGGAATACCAGACACCGGTGATGAACGGCTTCCAGGCCAAGATCGCTTACTCGTTCCACTCGGGGACCAGCGCCACCACGAACACCACAACAGGTGTGGAAAGCAAAGAAGACGCCACCAGCATGTCGCTGGGCTACAAGGCCGGTAATCTGGATGCCACCCTGGCTTATGAAACCTATGCCGGCAACACCGCCACCACAGGTAAGCGCGACGCCACCCGGGCCGCGATCGCCTACAAGCTCATGCCTGAGCTGCGCGTGATGGGTTTCTATCAGACCGCCGATTCCATGACCGGTACAACCGACCAAGGCGGTGACGTCACCGGCGTGGGTCTGGAGTACATGGTGACGCCCAAGACGGCCTTGAAAGGCCAATACATGAATCGCAAAGCGAATGCGGCCAATTCGGATGCCACCATGTACACGCTGGGCGCCGAATACCGCTACAGCAAAGAGCTGCGCTTTTATGCGAGCTACGCTGGTCTCGACAACGATTCGGCCGTCAACCTGACCCCCTGGAAAGAAGGCCGCACCGCTGCCCCCAGCGCTGGCACCGGCGCCAAAGGCAAGACCACTACCGGCCTCTCGCTGGGCATGCGATACGACTTCTGATCGCACACTGGCCGCCACGCCACTGGCGGCGTTTCTTCAAGGTTTTAGGGCCCCTTCAGGGGCCCCTTTTTCGTTCACACATCGATCGCCGCGGCCGAGCCCGCCTGCTTGCGCAGCTCGAACTTCTGGATCTTGCCGGTGCTGGTCTTGGGCAGCTCGCCAAACACCACGGCGCGCGGCACCTTGAAGCCGGCCAAGTGCTGCTTGCAGTGCGACACGATGTCCTCGGGTTTCGTTTGCGCACCGGCCTTGAGCTCGACAAAGGCGCAGGGCGTTTCGCCCCAGCGCGCATCGGGCTTGGCCACCACGGCAGCGGCCAGCACATCGGGGTGGCGGTAGAGCACGTCTTCGACCTCGATGGACGAAATGTTCTCGCCGCCCGAGATGATGATGTCCTTGCTGCGGTCCTTGATCTTGATGTAGCCGTCGGGGTATTGCACGGCCAGATCGCCGCTGTGGAACCAACCGCCGGCAAACGCTTCCTGCGTGGCCTTGGGGTTCTTCAAATAGCCCTTCATCGCGATGTTGCCGCGGAACATGATCTCGCCCATGGTCTCGCCGTCTTGGGGCACCGGCTGCATGGTGTCGGGATCGAGCACGCGCACATCGCGTTCGAGGTGGTAGCGCACGCCCTGGCGGGCGTTCAGGCGCGCCCGCTCGCCGATGTCTAAAGCATTCCAATCGTCGTGCTTGGCGCACACCGTGGCCGGGCCGTAGACCTCGGTCAGGCCGTAGACATGGGTGAGGTCAAAGCCCATCTGCTCCATGCCCTCGATCATCGAGGCCGGCGGCGCGGCGCCCGCCACCATGGCCTTGACGCCCGCGGGCACGCCCGCCTTCATCGCAGCCGGTGCGTTGACCAGCAGGCCGTGCACGATGGGCGCGCCACAGTAGTGGGTGACGCCATGCGCGCGCATGGCATCGAAGATCGCCTGCGGCTCGACGCGGCGCAGGCACACGTTCACCGCCGCGCGCGCGGCCAGCGTCCACGGGAAGCACCAGCCGTTGCAGTGGAACATGGGCAGGGTCCACAAATACACCGCATGCTTGGGCATGTCCCACTCGAGCACGTTGGAAATCGCGTTGGTCGCGGCGCCGCGGTGGTGGTAAACCACGCCCTTGGGGTTGCCGGTGGTGCCGCTGGTGTAGTTGAGCGCGATCGCGTCCCACTCGTCTTCGGGCAGGCTCCAGGCAAAGGTCGGATCGCCGCTGGCCACAAAGGCTTCGTAGGTGGTGCTGCCGATTTTTTCGGCGGTGCCCGTGAACAGGGCGTCTTCCACATCGACCACCAGCAGCGGCGCCTTGGATTGGCGCAGCGCGATGGCCTTTTGCATCACGCCCGCGAACTCGGGGTCGACGATCACGGCCTTGGCCTCGCCGTGATCGAGCATGAAGGCGATGGTTTCGGGGTCGAGCCGGGTGTTGAGCGTGTTGAGCACCGCGCCAGCCATGGGCACGCCGAAATGCGCCTCGACCATGGGCGGCGTGTTGGGCAGCATCACGGCCACGGTGTCGTTCTTGGCTATGCCAGCGCGGCTGAGCGCACTGGCGAGCTGGCGGCAGCGGCGGTAGGTGGTGGCCCAGTCCTGGCGCAAATCGCCATGCACCACCGCCAGCCGGGTGGGATAGACCTCGGCGGTGCGCTCGATGAAGGACAGGGGCGACATCGGCGCGAAGTTGGCCGGCGTCTTGGGCAAATCCTGGTCGTAGATGCTGCTCATGCAGGGGCTCCTGAGATTTCGGTAACAGGCCATTCTAGGGTTGCAGTCTGCGGCCCCGCTGACGCCGGTCAGACTCCTACAATCTCTTCCCATGGCGATTCCCCAGTCCTTTTTGAGCGAGCTGCTGTCCCGCGTCGACGTGGTCGAGGTGGTGGGCAAGTACGTGCAGCTCAAGAAAGGCGGCGCCAACTTCATGGGCCTGTGCCCCTTCCATGGCGAAAAGTCGCCCAGCTTCAGCGTCAGCCCGACCAAGCAGTTCTTCCACTGCTTTGGCTGCGGCAAGAACGGCAACGCCATCGGCTTCCTCATGGAGCACGCGGGCATGACCTTCATCGAGGCCGTCAAGGACCTGGCGCAGCAGGTCGGCATGCAAGTGCCCGAGGAGCCGCAGTCGCCCGAGGAGCGCGCCCGCGCGCAGGCGGCCAAGGCCAAGCAAGACAGCCTGACCGATGTGCTGGAAAAAGCCGGCGAAGCCTACCGCGAGCAACTCAAAACCAGCCCACGCGCGGTGGCCTACCTCAAGGGGCGCGGCCTGTCGGGCCAGATCGCCAAGCGCTTTGGCCTGGGCTACGCGCCCGAGGGCTGGCGCAGCCTGGCCAGCGTGTTCCCGAAATACGACGACCCGCTGCTGGCCGAGTCGGGCCTGGTGATCGTGAACGAGGAGGACGACAAGCGCTACGACCGCTTCCGCGACCGCATCATGTTCCCGATCCGCAACATCAAGGGCGAGTGCATCGGCTTTGGTGGCCGCGTGATCGGCGACGGCACGCCCAAATACCTGAACTCGCCCGAGACCCCGGTCTTTCACAAAGGCCGCGAGCTCTACGGCCTGTTCGAAGCGCGCGAGGCCCTGCACAGCGCGGGCTATGTGCTGGTGACCGAAGGCTATATGGACGTGGTGGCGCTGGCCCAGCTGGGCTTTGCCAACGCGGTCGCCACCCTGGGCACGGCCTGCACGCCCGAGCATGTGCAAAAGCTGTTCCGCTTCACCGATTCGGTCGTCTTCAGCTTCGACGGTGACGCCGCCGGTCGGCGTGCCGCGCGCAAGGCGCTCGACGGCGCCCTGCCCTACGCCACCGACACGCGCAGCATCAAGTTTTTGTTCCTGCCGGCCGAGCATGACCCCGACAGCTACATCCGCGAACACGGTGCCGAGGCCTTCGCCCAGCAGGTGCAGCAGGCCACGCCGCTGTCGCGCTTTTTGATCGAGGCGGCCAGCGCCGACTGCGATCTGCAAAGCGCCGAAGGCCGTGCGCGCCTGTCCAGCCAGGCGCGGCCGCTGTGGCAGCTGCTGCCCGAGGGCGCGCTCAAGCGCCAGCTTTTGGCCGAGATCGCGCAGCAGGTGCAGCTGCCCAGCAGCGAACTCGACCGGCTCTGGGGCCAGCAGGCGGCGAGCGGCGCGCACCGTGGCGCCCCCGATGCCCCCAAGGGCGGCTCGGCCCCCATGGCCGAGCCCCACGGTTTTGAGCCGGGCATGCCCTATGGCGAGGCCGCCCCGCGCGCGCGCCGTTTCGAGGGCGGCCGCAGCGAGCGCTGGGGCAGCGGTCCGCGCTGGAAGAAAGACCTGCCCGTCTACACCGGCCCGCGCACCCTGCCCGCCAGCCGCGCCGACCATGCCGCGCGCCTGCTGCTGGCCAATATGGCCTTGTGGGACAGCCTCTCGGGCGAAGACCAGGCCATGCTGTGCGCGCTGCCAGCGCCGCACGGCCCGCTGTTTGTCTGGATGGAGTCGCAGTTCCACGAGCAGGGGCCGCTCGGCTGGTCGGCCCTGCAAGAGGAAATGCAGGGCCAGGCTTTTGTGGCCGATGCGCAGCGCTGGATGCAGCAACATGCGCTTGGCACGGGCGAAGGCGTGCCGCCCGAGCCGCAAGAGGCGCGCCAGGAACTGCGCCGCCTGCTCAACCTGATGCTGATCGACCGCCTGAAAGCGCTCGAAACCGAGGCGCTGGCCCAAGCGCAAACCGGGCAAGACCCCGAGGCGCTGCAGCGCTACAAAAGCCTGCAGGCGCGGCGGCTGGAGTTGACGGGGCAGAGCTGAGGCGCCCCGCGCCTCACTTGCCGACCAGCTGGTTGAGCTTGTCGGCCTCGAAAGACTCGGCGCGTTGCGCATCGCCCGGCACGGGCACCTGCTGCTGGGCACACAGCTGCTCGAGCGCCTTCCACAAGAGCGCGATCTGGTGCTCTTGCGAAGATGCGTTGTCGATCAGGCCGCGCATGGCCTGCGACAGCGGGTCGTCGTCTTGCGTGATGCCATAGGCGTTGAAGGCGGGCGGCGTCTCGGACACGTCGGCGCTGACCCCCGTCTTGGACGGGATGATGCGCGCCGGAATGCCCACCGCTGTGGCCCCGGCGGGCACCGGCTTGATGACCACCGCGTTGCTGCCCACCTTGGCGTTGTCGCCCACCTCAAAGCCGCCCAGCACCTTGGCGCCGGCGCTGACCACCACGTTCTTGCCCAGCGTGGGGTGGCGCTTGGTGCCTTTGTACAGCGAGGTGCCGCCCAGCGTGACGCCGTGGTAGATGGTGCAGCCATCGCCGATCTCTGCGGTCTCGCCGATCACGATGCCCATGCCGTGGTCAAAAAACACGCGCTCGCCGATCTGGGCGCCCGGGTGGATCTCGATGCCGGTGAACCAGCGCGACAGGTGCGAAATGAAACGGCCCAGCCAGGGCAGACCGTGGGTCCAGCACCAGTGCGCCCGGCGGTGCAGGACGAGCGCATGCAGGCCGGGATAGCAGGTCAGCACTTCCCAGGCGCTGCGCGCGGCCGGGTCGCGCTCGAGGATGCACTGGATGTCGGAACGCAGGCGTGTGAACATGGGGCGAGTCTAGCGCCTGCTCAGGCTTTGGGCTGGGCGGCCTCGGCCATGGCCTTGGCCACCCCGCGCAGGATGTGGATTTCCTCGGCCTGCAAGTCAGCGCGGTTGAACAGCTGATTCAGGCGCGGCATGAGTTTTTTGGGCGCGGCCGGATCGAGGAAACCGATGGCGGTCAGCGCCTGCTCCCAGTGCGCGAGCATGCCCGCCACCTGCTGGGCATCGGCCTTGCCGGCCGGGGCGGTGGCGGCTTGCACCGGGAAGCCGCCCAGCGCCTGGCGCCATTCGTAGGCGATCACCTGGATCGCCGCGCCCAGGTTGAGCGAGCCGAAATGGGGCGCGGTCGGGATCGACAGCGCCACATGGCAGCGGTAGACGTCCTCGTTTTTCATGCCAAAACGCTCGGAGCCAAACAAAAAAGCCACCGAGTGGTCGCCCTGGGCCAGCTCGGCAAAGTGTTGGCGCGGCGCGCGCGTGGGCGGGCCGAAGTCGCGCGGTGTCATGGCGGTGGCGCACAGGTGGGTGACGCCATCGAGCGCCTCGTCGAGCGTCTCGACCACCCGGGCCTTGGCCAGCACATCGGTGGCGCCGCTGGCGCGCTGGATGGTTTCTTCCTTGCGCAGCACGTTGGGCCAGCGCGGCTTGACCAGCACCAGCTCGTCAAAGCCCATGACCTTGATGGCGCGGGCGGCCGCGCCCACATTGCCGGCGTGGCTGGTCTCGATCAGGATGAAACGCGTCTGCATGCCCGCGATTGTCCCACCTGGCCAGCGCCCCCACGCCCGGGCCGGGGTTTCGTGAGAAAATGCGCCTTTCGCCCGCGCGATCGTGCGCCGGCCTCACCGGTTCTTAACAATCCATGTCGTCCTCACTCCACCCCATGCTGAATGTGGCCATCAAGGCCGCACGTGCCGCTGGCAGCATCATCAACCGCGCCGCCCTCGACGTCGAGGCGGTGCGCATCTCGCAAAAGCAGGTCAACGATTTCGTGACCGAGGTGGACCACGCCAGTGAGGCCGCCATCATCGAGACCCTGCTGACCGCCTACCCCGACCACGGCATCCTGGCCGAAGAATCGGGCAGCCAGCACGGCAACCCCCACGCCGACCACATCTGGATCATCGACCCGCTGGACGGCACCACCAACTTCATCCACGGCTTCCCGATCTACTGCGTGAGCATCGCGCTGCAGGTGCGTGGGCGCATCGAGCAGGCCGTGGTTTTCGACCCCAGCCGCAACGACCTGTTCACCGCCACGCGCGGTCGCGGCGCCTTCTTGAACGACCGCCGCATCCGCGTGAGCAAGCGCACCCAGCTCAAGGAATCCCTGATCTCCACCGGCTTCCCCTTCCGCGCGGGCGACAACTTCCAGCATTACCTGCTGATGATGGGCGATGTGATGCAAAAGACCGCCGGCCTGCGCCGCCCGGGCTCGGCCGCGCTGGACCTGGCCTATGTGGCCGCCGGTTTCACCGAAGGCTTTTTCGAAACCGGTCTCTCGCCCTGGGACGTGGCCGCAGGCTCGCTGCTGGTGACCGAGGCCGGTGGCCTGGTCGGCAACTTCACGGGCGAGTCGGACTTTCTGGAGCAGCGCGAGTGCCTGGCCGGCACGCCGCGCATCTACGGCCAGTTGGTGCCCATCCTGCACAAATACAGCAAGTTCGCCGGCGCCGGCGAAAAGGCCGAGGTGCGCGAAGCCTCGCGCAAGCTCAGCGCGCTCAAGCGCGGTGACGCAGGCACCGCCGAAGACGACGCCGCGAGCGACGACGCGCCCCTCTGAGCCGGGCAAGCCCCATGGCCACCGCCGACCTGAGCGCCCACACGCCCATGATGGCCCAGTACCTGGCCATCAAGGCGGAGTTTCCCGACACGCTCGTCTTCTACCGCATGGGCGACTTCTACGAGCTGTTCTGGGACGACGCTGAAAAAGCCGGCCGCCTGCTCGACATCACCATCACCCGCCGCGGCCAATCGGCTGGCCAGCCGGTGGTCATGGCCGGTGTGCCTTTCCACTCGGTCGAGGGCTATCTGGCACGCCTGATCAAGCTCGGTGAATCGGTGGCGATCTGCGAGCAGGTCGGCGATGTGGCCACGGCCAAAGGCCCGGTCGAGCGCAAGGTGGTGCGCGTGGTCACGCCCGGCACGCTGACCGACAGCGAACTGCTCAGTGAAAAATCCGAAGCCCTGCTGCTGGCCGTGCACCAGGGCAAAAAAGCGCGCTGCGGCCTGGCCTGGCTGAGCGTCACGCAAGGCGTGGTGCACCTGGCCGAGTGCGCGCAGGACGAGCTGGCCGACTGGATCGACCGGATCGGCCCCGCCGAACTGCTGGCCAGCGCCGGCATGACACAGGCTTTTGAAGAACGCCTGCGCCAGATCCGTGCCCAGCAGCGCGGCGCCGGCCTGTCGCTGGCGCTGCGTCCGGACTTCCAATTTGACGCCGGCCTGGGCCAGCGCAAGCTGCAAGAGCAAATGCAGGCCGCGAGCCTGGCCGCCTGGAGCGCCGACACCCTGCACGATGCGCACGCCGCCGCCAGCGCGCTGCTGACCTACGCCGAACACACCCAGGGCCGCACGCTGCCGCATGTGCAAAGCATCCGCGTGCAGCGCTCGGACACGCTGATCGACCTGCCGCCCGCCACCCGCCGCAACCTCGAACTCGTGCAGACGCTGCGCGGCGAAGACGCACCCACCCTGTTCTCGCTGCTGGACACCTGCATGACCGGCATGGGCAGCCGCATGCTCAAAGGCTGGTTGCTCAGCCCGCAACGCGAGCGCGCCCAGGCCCAAGAGCGGCTGGCCGCCATCGCCGTGCTGCAAGGCAGCGGCGCCTGGAGCACGCTGCGCGAGCAGTTCAAAGGCGCGAGCGATGTGGAACGCATCACCGCCCGCACCGCGCTGCGCCAGGTGCGCCCGCGTGAGCTGGTGGCCTTGCGCCATGCGCTCGAACGGGCCGAAGGCTTGGCCCACACGCTGCAAGGCCTGGCTCCGCCAGAAGGCACCCTGCTCGCCCGCCTGTCCCGCTGGCTCACGCCACCGCCCGGTTGCGCCGAGTTGCTCACGCGATCGCTGCTCGAAGAACCCGCCGCGCTGGTGCGCGACGGCGGCGTGATCGCGCCGGGGCTGGACGCCGAGCTCGACGAGCTGCGCGCCATCCAGACCAACTGCGACAGTTTTTTGCTTGACCTCGAAACCCGCGAAAAAGCCCGCACCGGCATCGCGAATTTGCGCGTGCAGTTCAACAAGGTGCACGGCTTCTACATCGAGGTCACGCAGGGCCAGCTCGACAAGGTGCCCGAGGACTACCGCCGGCGTCAGACCCTGAAAAACGCCGAGCGCTTCATCACGCCCGAGCTCAAGGCCTTTGAAGACAAGGCCCTGTCGGCCCAGGAGCGGGCGCTGGCGCGCGAGAAGTGGCTCTACGAGGGTCTGCTCGACCAGCTGCAAAGCTTTGTGCCTGCGCTCACCGCCCTGGCGCAGGCCATGGCTGGGCTGGACGCGCTGTGCACCTTGAGCGAGCGTGCCATCACCCTGAACTGGTGCGCGCCCGAGTTCACCCGCGAGCCCTGCATCGAGATCCGCGCCGGTCGCCACCCGGTGGTCGAGGCCCGCCTGGCCGAACTCTCGGGCGGCAGCTTCATCGCCAACGACACGGTGATGGGCCCCAGGCAGCGCCTGCAGATCATCACTGGCCCGAACATGGGCGGCAAGTCGACCTATATGCGGCAGGTGGCACTGATCGTGCTTTTGGCCAGCATTGGCAGCCACGTGCCCGCCAGCGCCTGCCGCCTGGGCCCCATCGACGCGATCCACACCCGCATCGGTGCGGCCGACGACCTGGCCAATGCCCAATCGACCTTCATGCTGGAGATGACCGAAGCCGCGCAAATCCTGCACAGCGCCACGCCGCACAGCCTGGTGCTGATGGACGAGATCGGGCGCGGCACGTCCACCTTCGACGGCCTGGCCCTGGCCAGCGGCATCGCCACCCACCTGCACAACAAGGTGCAGTGCTTTGGCCTGTTCGCCACGCACTATTTCGAACTCACCGAATTCCCGGCCACGCACAGCGCCGCCGTCAACATGCACGTGAGCGCGGCCGAATCGGGCAGCGACATCGTCTTTTTGCACGAAATCCAGCCCGGTCCGGCCAGCCGCAGCTACGGCGTGCAGGTGGCGCGCCTGGCCGGCATGCCGGCTGCTGTGCTCAACCACGCACGCCACGCCCTGCAGGCGCTCGAATCGGGTGCGCAGGACGCGCGCGCCCAGGTGGACCTGTTCGCGCCGCCGCCCGAAACCGAAGCCACCGGCCCCACGCCCATCGAAGCGGCTTTGGCCCAGATCAACCCCGATGCACTGAGCCCGCGTGAAGCGCTCGATGCCCTGTACAGTTTGCAGCGTTTGCTGCCGCCCAAGCCATGACCTATTGCTGTGCCATCAAGACCCGCGCGGGTCTGGTCTTCCTGTCCGACTCCCGCACCAACGCGGGCCTCGACCAGATCAGCACTTTCCGCAAGATGATCATTTACGAGAAGCCGGGCGACCGCTTCATGACCCTGCTCTCAGCGGGCAACCTGAGCATTTCGCAGTCGGTGCGCGAGGTGCTGCAGATTGAGAAACTGGTGGAGCCGGGCCAGGACGAAGCCCTGACCATCTGGAACGCCAAGAGCATGTTCGACGCGGCCCGCGTGCTGGGGGCCGCCGTGCGCCGTGTCTACGAACGCGACGCCGCTGCGCTGCGCGCCACCGGTGTGGACTTCAATGTGTCGATGATCTTCGGCGGCCAGATCGGCACCGAGGGCATGCGCCTGTTCCAGGTCTATTCGCCGGGCAACTTCATCGAAGCCACCGACGAGACGCCCTATTTCCAGATCGGCGAATCCAAATACGGCAAGCCGGTGCTCGACCGCGTGATCACGCCCGACACGCCGCTGGACGAAGCCGCCAAATGCGCGCTGGTGTCGATGGACTCGACCCTCAAGTCCAACCTGTCGGTGGGGTTGCCGCTGGACATGGTGGTCTACCCGGCCAACCAGCTCTGTACAGACCGCATCTTGTGCATCGACGAGCACAACCCTTATTTCAAGATGCTGCGCAGCAGCTGGGGCGACAAGCTGCGCCAGATGTTCGACAGCATCGAAGACCCGATGTGGGACGGCGGCGTAACCGAGGTGCCGCTGATGGTGCCCGCTGCGCGCAACAGCACGCTCAAGAAAATCAGCACGCCAGAAGACAAGCTGATCTGAGCCCGCCATGCACCCGCGCATCCTGTTTTCGCACGGCAACAGCTTTCCCGGCGGCACTTATCGCGTGGTGCTGGAGAGCCTGCGCCAACGCGGCTTTGAGGTGCAGGCCATCGACAAATTCGGCCACGACAGCGCCTACCCCGTCACCAACAACTGGCCACACCTGGTGCAGCAACTGGCCGACACCGCGCGGCAGTGGCAGGCCGAGGGCGCACCCGCTTTTTTGGTGGGCCATTCGCTGGGCGGCATCCTGAGCCTGATGTGCGCGGCCCAGCACCCCGAGCTGGCGCGCGGCGTGCTGCTGCTCGATTCGCCCATCCTGGGCGGCTGGAAGGCGACCACGCTGGGGCTGGCCAAAAAAACCCAGCTGGTCGGATCGCTCTCGCCCGGACGCGTCAGCCGCAAGCGGCGCCACCATTGGGCCAGCCGCGCCGACGTGCTCGAGCACCTGCGCCACAAACGGGCCTTCTCGCACTGGGATGCGCAGGTGCTGGCCGACTATGTCGATGCCGGCACGCACGAGCGGGATGGCCAGCGCTGGCTCAGTTTCGACCGCGACATCGAGACCGCGATCTACAACACCCTGCCGCACAAGCTCACGGCTCTGCTGCGCCGCCACCCGCTGCAATGCCCGGTCAGCTTCATCGGCGGCACGCAATCGGTCGAAATGCGCACCGTGGGCATGGAGATGACGGCCCGCGTGACCCAGGGCCGCGTGATGATGCTCGACGGCAGCCACCTCTTCCCCATGGAAAAACCGCTGGCCACCGCGGCCGCGATCGAGGCCGCGCTGCGCAACCTCGGCGCCTGATCAGGCCGACCAGCTGACCCAGCCGAAATGGCTGGTGAGCAGCACCACCAGGCCAAAGGCGATGCGGTACCAGGCGAACACCTCGAAGCTGTGCGTGGCGATGAAGCGCAGCAACCAGCGCACGCAGACCCAGGCGCTCAGGAAAGACACCACCAGCCCCACGCCGAACATCGGCAGATCGGCCAGGCTCAGCAGCGTGCGCTCCTTGTAGAGGCTGTAGGCGCCGGCGCCGATCAGGGTCGGGATGGCCAGGTAAAACGAAAAGTCGGTCGCCGCCTTGCGCGACAAACCCAGCAGCATGCCGCCGATGATGGTGGCGCCGCTGCGGCTGGTGCCCGGGATCATGGCCAGACACTGCACCAGCCCGACCTTGAGCGCGTCGCGCCCGCGCATGTAGGCCACATCGTGGATGCGCACCGCGCTCGCGGGCCGGCGCTCGGCCCACAGGATGATGAAACCGCCCACGATGAAGGTGGTGGCCACCACCGCCGGCGTGAACAGATGGGCCTTGATCGCCTTGCCCAGCAGCAGCCCCATGATGACCGCGGGCAAAAAGCCGATCAGCACATTGAAGGCGAAGCGCTGTGCGTCCGCGCGGTAAGGCAGGGCCCGCACGGTGCTGCTGATTTTTTCCCAATAAACGAGGATGACCGCGAAGATCGCGCCGGTCTGGATCGCGATGTCGAAGACCTTGGCCTTGTCGTCGTGAAAGCCCAGCAGGCTGCCCGCCAGGATCAGGTGGCCGGTGGACGAGATCGGCAAAAACTCGGTCAGGCCTTCCACCAGGCCCATGAGGGCCGCTTTGATGAGCAACACAGTATCCACGCAGACTCCAGAAATCAGCGTGGATTATCGCCGCCCCCTGCAGCGCGGCCGCAGGGGCGCGGGCGCCCTGCGTTCACCGAGGCGCAGCGCCCATGGGGCTGGGACCGCACCGCGGCCGTCTGCACCTCAACCGCCGTGACGTCCCCAGCCCTGCTCGCGGCCATGGCCGTGCCAGCCGTGGTGACGGCGGTGCCCGGGCGGCCCCCAGTGACGCGGCGACACCACCACGGGCGGCGGCGCGAACCACCAGGCGGGCGGGGCCACCACCACGGGCGGCGGTGCATAGACCGGGCCGGCGTACACCGAGCCATGCACCGGCCCGCCCACGCGGGCCTGCACCACCACCGCGGGCTCCACCACCACCGGGTGGGCGCAGGCCGCCTGCAGCATGGCCAGGCCACCGATGCCGAGCAACATGCCCGCACGCGAACGAATCAAAGACAACAATCTGTGCATGCTTGCAACCTTCAGACAGCGACCGGCGCGATGGAAAAACGCGCCCAGCAAGTCGCTGTGCTCTCTAGCGCGCCAGCCTCGCCGTGCGTGGACAGACCCGGCCCTGTTTTGGTGAAGATTCGTAACCCGGTGGGTCGGCGCTCAGCCCCTAAAATCGGTGCATGAATGCCCCCGCCCCCACAGCCGCCGCGCCAAGCGACGGCAGCGACGCCAAAGTCAGCCATTTCCTGCGCCAGATCATCGAAAAAGACCTGCAGCAGGGCACTTACGCCAGCCGCCGCTGGGCCGGCAGCCCGGGCGACGCCGCCCACCATGCCCAGGGTGAGCCCGACCCCGCCAAAATCCGCACGCGCTTCCCGCCCGAACCCAATGGCTACCTGCACGTGGGCCATGCCAAGAGCATCTGCCTGAACTTCGGGCTGGCACGCGACTACGGCGGCGTGTGCCACCTGCGTTTTGACGACACCAACCCCGAAAAAGAAGACCAGGAATACGTTCACAGCATCATCGATGCCGTGCGCTGGCTGGGTTTTGACTGGGCCCAGATCGGCCAGGCGCCGGGCAGCGCCGCGCCCTACCAGGCCAGCGACTACTTCGGCTTCATGTACCGCGCCGCCGAACACCTGATCGAGGCCGGCCACGCCTATGTGGACGAGCAGACGCCCGAGCAGATGCGCGCCAACCGCGGCGACTTCGGCAAGCCCGGCATCGACAGCCCCTACCGCAGCCGCACAGCTGCTGAAAACCTGGCCCGCTTTCGCGAGATGCGCGATGGCCGGCACCCCGACGGCGCCATGGTGCTGCGCGCCAAGATCGACATGGCTTCGCCCAACATCAACCTGCGCGACCCGGCCATCTACCGCATCCGCCACGCCGAGCACCACCACACCGGCAAGGCCTGGTGCGTGTACCCCATGTACACCTTCGCGCACCCGATCGAGGACGCGCTCGAGCAGATCACGCACAGCATCTGCACGCTCGAATTCGAAGACCAGCGGCCCTTTTACGACTGGCTGATGGCGCGCCTGATCGAAGGCGGCCTGCTGGCCAGCCCACCGCCCAGGCAATACGAATTCGCGCGCCTGAACCTCACCTATGTGGTCACCTCCAAGCGCAAGCTGGCCCAGCTGGTCAACGAAAAGCGCGTGAGCGGCTGGGACGACCCGCGCATGCCGACAATCGTCGGCCTGCGCCGCCGAGGCTACACCCCCGAGGCGCTGCAGCTGTTTGCCGAGCGCATCGGCGTGACCAAGAGCGACAGCTGGATCGACTACAGCACGCTCGAGGGCTGCCTGCGCGAAGACCTGGAAAACAAGGCCCACCGCGGCATGGCCGTGCTCGACCCGGTCAAGCTGGTGCTGAGCAACTGGGCCGAGGTGTTTAGCAGCGAGGCCTACACCGAGGACTGCACCCTGCCCGCCCTGCCCCACAGCGCGGTGCCCGAGGGCCAGACGCCGCCCGATCGCGTGTTCAAGATCGGCCGCGAGGTCTGGATCGAACGCGAAGATTTCGAAGAGGTGCCGCCCAAGGGCTACAAGCGCCTGTTCCCGGGCAATGTGGTGCGCCTCAAGGGTGGCTACGTGATCGAATGCACCGGCTGCCTGCGCGATGCGGCGGGTCAGGTGACCGAGGTGCAGGCCAAGGTCATTGCCGGCACCAAGAGCGGCACGCCCGGTGCCGACAGCGTCAAGGCCAAGGCGGCCATCACCTGGGTCGGGGTGGCCGACGGCGTGCAAGCCGAAGTGCGGCTGTACGACCGCCTGTTTCTGGAGGCGCACCCTGACGCGGGCGGCAAGGACTTTTTGCAGGCGCTCAACCCGGACAGCCTGCGGGTCATCAGGGCCTATGTAGAGCCCTCGCTGGCGCTCGCGCAAGCGGACCAGAAGTTCCAGTTCGAGCGCCATGGCTACTTCGTCGCCGACCGCCTCGACCACACGGCGGGCCAGCCGGTCTTCAACCGCGCGGTGGGGCTCAAGGACAGCTGGGGCAAGTGAGGCCTCTGCCGCGCCGGTCTACCCCTTTGGCCGGATGGCGCCACCCACGGGTGGCGCCCACAATGGGTGGCTCGCCAACAGGGAGCCTGTCATGTCTTATCCCCTTTGGATCGTGGTGGCCAATGGCTCGCGCGCACGCGTGCTGCAAAGAACGCGTCCGGGCGAGCCGCTGACCGAGGTCAAGGACTGGGTGAGCCCCAGCACCCGCCAGCAGCTGCACAACTTCGAAGGCAAACACCGGCACAGCGGCATCCGCGGCCGCGCCGGCCTGGCCGAGCCCACCGAACCCAAAGACCACGAACGCGATGTGTTTGCCCTGGACATCTGCCGCTGGCTCACGCATGCGCTGCACACCCAGCAGGTGGCCCGCATCGCGCTGATCGCCCCCAACCGCTTTTTGGGCGAGCTCGTGCACCACGCGCAGGGCCAGCTGGAAAAGCATGTGTGCGCCAAGCATGCGCTCGACCTGACCGACCTGCCGCTGCCAGCACTCGCGCAGCGCCTGCACGAGGACTTTCGGCTTTGACCCTGCCCGGCGCAGGGCCTGATGCCTGCGGGACTGGACCGGGCTGGCGCCGCCCGCACAATGGGGCGCATGAAGCTGCCCGATTTTGAAACCTTTGCCCAAAGCGCCCGCGCCAAAGGCTTTGACGAAGTGCTCGAGCGCGCGTGGGCGCCCGACACCGTGTTGCCCGAGCACACCCACCCCTTTGCGGTGGAGGCGCTGGTGGTGCAGGGCCAGATGTGGCTGACGGTGGCGGGCCAAACCCAGTCGCTGACCCGCGGTGACACCTTCGCACTCGAGCGCGATGTGCCGCACGACGAGCGCTACGGCCCCGAAGGCGCCACCTACTGGGTGGCGCGGCGCAACTGAGGCCTCTGGCCTGAGGCGTCCTGCCGCTACACTCGCGGCCCATGAGTCAAGACCCCCCTTTCGTGACTGGCCGCATCGCGCCGGGCGGCCAGACCTTTGACGCGTGGAAGCAGCAAAGCCTGCTCGACTCGATCGAGCAAGGCGGCCTGCAGTGGCCCAGCTCGTGCCGCGCGGGCAGCTGCCGCACCTGCCTGGCCACCCTGGTCTCGGGCGAGGTGCGCTACGAGATGGCCTGGCCGGGCCTCACGCCCGAGGAAAAGGCCGAGGGCTGCGTGCTGCCCTGCGTGGCCTTTCCCTTGAGCGACGTGGTGCTGAAAGACCCGTTCAGCGACTGAGCCAAGGGCATCAGTCGTCGATGCCCAGCTCCTGGATCTTGCGCGTGATGGTGTTGCGGCCGATGCCCAACTTTTGCGCGGCCTCGATGCGGCGCCCACGCGTGGTCGACAGCGCCGCCAAAATCAAGCGCGACTCGAACTTGCGCGTGAGCACGTCCCACACATCGGTGCGGCCCTCGCCCAGCAGCTGCAGCGCCTCGCTCTCGAGCGCGCCTTCCCAGCCGCCCATGGGCAGCACGCCGGGGCTGGCGCTCAGGGGCAAGGGCGCCGGCAAGCCGCCCGAGGCCGGCAAGGGCGTCCAGCTGGTGGCGGGTGGCGCCGGCACCCGCACCGGCGAGGGCTCCGCGCCCACGCCCTCGGCGGACCCGGCCTCGGCCACGGCGGGCGGCAGCTGCACCTCGGGCGGCAGGTCCTTGACCTCGATGACCTGGGCCGGCGCCATCACCGTGAGCCAGTGGCAAATGTTCTCCAGCTGGCGCACATTGCCCGGAAACTGGAACTGACCCAGCTGCGCCATCGCGCTTTCGGTGATGCGCTTGGGCTCCACGCCCAATTGCTGTGCGCTGCGCTGCAAAAAGTGGCGCGTGAGCATGGGCACGTCTTCGCGGCGCTCGCGCAGCGCGGGCAGGCGCAGGCGGATCACGTTGAGGCGGTGAAACAGGTCTTCGCGGAAACCGCCTTCCTTGACGCGTTGCTCCAGGTCCTGGTGGGTGGCGGCGATCACGCGCACGTTGGCCTTGACGGCGCTGTGGCCGCCCACACGGTAAAAGTGCCCGTCCGACAGCACGCGCAGCAGGCGCGTTTGCAAATCAAAGGGCATGTCCCCGATTTCGTCGAGAAAGAGGGTGCCGCCCTCGGCCTGCTCGAAGCGACCACGGCGCGAGGTCTGCGCGCCGGTGAAAGCGCCGCGCTCGTGGCCAAAGAGTTCGCTCTCGAGCAGGTCCTTCGGGATCGCTGCGGTGTTGATGGCGACGAAGGGGCCGCTCGCGCGCGGCGAGTGCTTGTGCAGCGCGCGTGCCACCAGCTCCTTGCCCGAACCCGATTCGCCGGTGATCAGCACCGTCACATGGCTTTGCGCGAGGCGGCCAATCGCCCGGAACACGTCCTGCATGGCGGGCGCCTGGCCCAGCATTTCGGGTGCCTCGTCGGTCTGCTCCTCGGCCACCTCTTCGCGCAGGCTCTCGTCGACCGCGCGGCGGATCAGCTCGATCGCCTTGGGCAGATCAAAGGGCTTGGGCAGGTACTCGAAGGCGCCGCTGGAGAAGGCCGACACCGCGCTGTCCAGGTCGGAAAACGCGGTCATGATGATCACCGGCAGGCCGGGCAGGCGCTCCTTGACGCTCGACAGCAAATCGAGCCCCGAGCCGCCGGGCATGCGGATGTCGCTGACCAGCACCTGCGGCCCCTCGCTGCCCTCGCCCGCCTCCAAGGCCTTGAGCACCTCGCGCGGGTGGGTGAAGCTGCGGCAGGGCAGGCCCTCGCGCTGCAGCGCCTTCTCCAGCACGAAGCGGATGGATTGGTCATCGTCTACGATCCAGATCGGCTTCATCGACATGCGGGCTTTCTTGGGTTCATGGCAAAGGAATCAGGATCTTGAAATCCGTCCGACCGGGCTCGCTGTCGCATTCGATCAGGCCATGGTGCTGCTGCACAAAGGTCTGGGCCAGCGTCAAGCCGAGGCCCGAACCGCCCTCGCGCCCCGAAATCAGGGGGAAGAAGATGCGGTCTTTGATCGAGTCCGGCACGCCAGGCCCGTTGTCGATCACATGCAATTCCAGTGCCAAGCGGTAACGCTGTTTGCCAAAGGTGACCTGGCGCAGGATGCGGGTGCGCAGGATGATCTCGCCATCGCCCTGCGCGATGCGCTCGGCCAGCGCCTGCGCCGCGTTGTGCGCGATGTTGAGCACGGCCTGGATCAGTTGCTCGCGGTCGCCGCGGAACTCGGGGATCGAGATGTCGTAGTCGCGCACCACCGCCAGGCCCTTGGGGAACTCGGCCAGGATCAGGGCGCGCACGCGCTCGCAGACCTCGTGGATGTTCACATCGCCCACCACATGCGGACGGCGGTGCGGCGCGAGCAGCCGGTCCACCAGGGTTTGCAGTCGGTCGGCCTCGTGGATGATGACCTGGGTGTACTCGGTCAGCTCCTTGCTCGGCAACTCCATTTCCAAGAGCTGGGCCGCGCCGCGGATGCCGCCCAGCGGGTTCTTGATCTCGTGCGCGAGGTTGCGGATCAGCTCCTTGTTGGCCTGCGTCTGCTCCAGCAACCGCTCCTCGCGCTCCTGGCGCGTCTGCTGCTCGACCGGCACCAGTTCCACAATGACCTCGCCGGCCCGGTCCGACGGCGCCAGGATCACATGCACCGGCAAGTGGTCGGCGTGGTGCGCGCGGCGCAGCGCGGCCTCGTAGCGCAGCGCGGCGAACTCGTTGGCCTGCACGCCTTGCAGCGCGGTGAGCAAGGGACGCGGGTCCAGGAACTGCTCGGCCATGGCATGGCCCTGCAGGCTGCGGCGCGACTGGCCCAGCACGTCTTCGAGCGCGGCATTGACCGAGACGATGCGGCCGTGCGCATCGAGCACGGCCACCGGCGTGGCCAGGAGGTCAAACGACAGGTAACGGGCGGCGGCGTTCATGGCAGGGAAGACGCTCAGGCGCCTGAACAGAAAAAAAGGACGGCCGAGGCCGTCCTTTGGCATTGCACGGTCCGTGCAATCGCGTTCATGGCATCACAGCGAGAAGTACATGTCGTACTCGACCGGAGCCACTTCGACGCGGGCGCGGGTGACTTCCTGCATCTTGAGCTCGATGTAGGCGTCGATCCAGGCGTCGGTGAACACGCCGCCCTTGGTCAGGAAGGCGCGGTCCTTGTCCAGGCACTCGAGGGCCTGGTCCAGGCTGTGGCACACCGTGGGCACCAGCTTGTCCTCTTCGGGCGGCAGGTGATACAGGTCCTTGGTGGCGGCCTCGCCCGGGTGGATCTTGTTTTCCACGCCGTCCAGACCGGCCATCAGCAGCGCGGCAAAGCCCAGGTAGGGGTTGCACAGGGGATCGGGGAAGCGCGCTTCCACACGGCGGGCCTTGTCGGACGCCACGTTGGGGATGCGGATCGAGGCCGAGCGGTTCTTGGCCGAGTAGGCCAGCTTGACCGGGGCTTCGAAGTGCGGGACCAGGCGCTTGTAGCTGTTGGTGCCGGGGTTGGTGATGGCGTTCAGGGCGCGGGCGTGCTTGATGATGCCGCCGATGTAGTACAGCGCGAACTCGCTCAGGCCGGCGTAGCCGTTGCCCGCGAACAGGTTCTTGCCGTCTTTCCACACGGACTGGTGCACGTGCATGCCGGAGCCGTTGTCACCGTGGTAGGGCTTGGGCATGAAGGTGGCGGTCTTGCCGTAGGCGTTGGCCACGTTCTGGATCACGTACTTTTGCAGCAGCGTCCAGTCGGCGCGCTCGACCAGCGTGCTGAACTTGGTGCCGATTTCGCACTGGCCGGCGCCCGCCACTTCGTGGTGGTGCACTTCAACCGGCACGCCCACGGCCTCGAGCACCTGCACCATCTCGTTGCGCAGGTCTTGCGTGCTGTCCACCGGGGGCACAGGGAAGTAGCCGCCCTTGGTGCGCGGACGGTGGCCGCGGTTGCCGCCTTCCATCTTGGTGCCGCTGTTCCAGGGGGCTTCGTACTCGTCGATCGCGTAGAAGCTGTTGCCCGGCTCGTTGCTCCAGCGCACGTCGTCGAACAGGAAGAATTCGGGTTCCGGACCGAAGAAGGCGTTGTCGCCCAGGCCCGAGGCCTTGAGGTAGGCTTCGGCGCGCTTGGCGATCGAGCGGGGGTCGCGCTCGTAGGCCTTGCCGTCGGTGGGCTCGATCACGTCGCAGACCAGCACCAGGGTGGTCTCTTCGAAGAAAGGGTCGATGAAGGCGCTGCTGGCCTCGGGCACCAGCAGCATGTCGGAGGCTTCGATGCCTTTCCAGCCGGCGATGGACGAACCGTCAAAGGCCTGGCCCTGCTCGAA
>JACCDX010264435.1_pt1 | contig 60059 bp, 65 predicted proteins | sample 7449681 | NCBI WGS metagenome assembly JACCDX01 (sample SAMN15323450, study PRJNA562643) | freshwater metagenome | isolation source: river surface water | place: USA:Blue River Watershed | collected 2017-08-18
AATGTTATGGTTCATTATCTAAATAATATTATTGTCTTAGCTTTAAGTAATTTTTTATACTTAAATAAAAAATTTATAAAAAAATATAAAATTTTTTAGTGCCATTTAAAAAGCGCACCGCTCTAAATAAAGTGAGAATTTTTTAAATTTTTATATTTTAAAAAATTCCTTAAAAATAATAGGAAACTTTAAGTTCACGCCTCCTGGAAATTACGATATTCCGACCTTTCGCTTAACAGGCGACAAAAATGTTCAATAGAGCGCGCAACTGCTCTACCCGTTTTTAAAGATGATTATTAAAAACTGCTTTATATCACTATAAAAGTTCAGACTATATCATTGTCTTCAGCTTTACCTGCTAAGACCCTATTCTTTTCGAGAACCATTGGCTTGTTCCCTACTTGCTTTCGCAATAGTCGTTTGGCATTTAGTTAATAAATAATATTAACATTTAGCACAGGATTGTCTTAATAAAAGTTGATATTAAGAGTTTCCCTGTTTAGAATAGATTTTTCAACATAAATTTCTTTATGAGGGCACTCGGTTAAAATGCTCTTCCTCTGAGCTAAGGAGGCAGGCGTGGGCTTTCGCCCTTAATTTTAATTAAAACTAAGGAAGAAAATAAAAATGAATTAACTTAGGACCTTCATAAGGTTCAAGCTAAAAATCAAATAGGGCTTCCTGAAAACTATCACATTTTTCACAATCACTCTATTTCACATTTTATATATAGTTCCTTAGCTTTAAGTAAATATCGGCCTTTAAGTATTTTGCAAAAATAATTAAAATATTTTAAATTTATTAAAAAAGAATGAAAACTACCTTCGAAAAATACGATAACTTTTATAATAAATCCTCTAAAATTATAAAAGATAAACCTAATAAACCCTCTAAAATTAAAAAAGGTGGTTCCACTACAACAAATTTTAATACTATCAAAAAATATACATCAGAACAAAACTCTGTATATTTAATTAAAGTTTTTGATGATAATGATAATTTATTAAATAGTTACTTTATTAAATTTTTTATTTATGATGATAGAAAAACCAAAAATCCTAATGACCATGACTCAAAAAAACTCGAAAATATAAATAAATTATTATCATTAGCTACTTGGTATAGTTTAGATATAGATATAAAAGATGTTGGCAAAGGTTTTTACGAATATTTATTTTATGATAAAATAAATAATTTAACTAAAGATGATTCTAATATTAATATTATTAAAATAAAATCTTATGGTTTTATTTCAGATTTTAATCCCAACTTTTATACCATTGAAATTGATAATAATGATGTAGATATAACACAAATTATTTATAAATTATTATATAATTTTGATGAGTCAGATAAAATTACAATGTTTTTTATGGTTACTGATTTTAATCCCAATATAATAACTTTAAAAAAATATGTTTCCGATATGAATCCATTTGACTATAATAAAACTAAAACTATTTTAAAAAAAATAGAAAATATGTTAAATTTTTTATATAATAAATACGGTTTTATTCATTGTGATTTACATTGGGATAATATTTTAATAGATACAACAACATTTAATCCATATTTATTCGATTTCGATTTTTCATGTATTGGTGGTATTATAAATGAACACAGTCATTATATAGGTATGTTAACTTGTTCTTATCTTTTTGAAAAAAATACTTATGGAGCTGGTCTAGAAATTTTTTTACAAACCATATTTATTCCTTTTTTAAAATCGCGAAATAAAAATGAATGGGATGAACAAATAAATAATTCTAAAATATTTTTTAAAACAATAATATGTAAAGAAATATTTCATGCAATCGATTATTATAACTTGTATATATATGAACTTATTAATATCATACAAAAAAATAAAATTTCAATAGATATTCATGAAGATATTCTAGATAAACTTGAACTTAAAAAATATGTAGATCAAGAAACTGAATTTGTTAAATTATTAAAAGCTTATTATAATATTGATATTAATGAATTAAATTCAGCATATCAAACAACATTACTCTGGATTATAGATAATAATATATTTTCAAAAATATTATTAATATCTATTTTTTTATATTGTTCTCAGATAAATTCACATTCAATATTAAATATTAAATCCAATAAAAAAAATATAAATTTATTATCAACTTCTAATTCACATTCTTCTGATTCATATTATTCTAATTTATATTCTTCTAATTCATATTCTTCTAACTTAAATTCTTATAATTTGTATTCTACTAAAAAAGAAAATACTATATCTAAAAAAAGATCTACTGAATCTAAAGCTAAAACTACTAAATCTAAAAAAAGAAAAATTATTAAACACAGATTATTAAAAAATAGATTAGATTCTTATCTAATTAACAGACCATCATTACAATTTTTACAAGTAAATTCACATTCTAGTAAACAAAATAGTACTTCTAAAATTACATTTGGACAAATACCATTATTACCAATACCATTATATAATAACAAAAAAAATAGTAATATTATCTTATCAAAAAAACATAGTTTATTGAAATATTTACAAAAACTAGAATCAAATAGCAACTCTACTTAATTATGATTTTTTAATATTTATGAAAAAAATATTAACTACTTAAAGTTTTGAATTATTAAATATATTATTAAAAATGACTACTGCTATTGATAATATAATACAAAATTTCCCTCAAAACTGTATTTACAAATCAAAATTATATAACTCTGATGTCGATATTAAAAATTGGATTTATAAAAGATTTAAAAATTCTAACGAAGATTTTATGAAAGAATATAAGTATAAAACTCATAATGGTATAGAAAAATTTGCTAAAATAAATATCATTTTTAACAAACTCAATCAGATTGTTGAAATGTTTAAAAATGATGTTATTTATGTAATTTCACAAATTTGTAAAGAATTTATACCTTATATACCACAAGAAACTATTAAATTTATTTTACAAAAACACGATTTTGATCTAAAACTCGAAAATATTAAATCTTCTGCTAAAAAAAGATTTATAAAAGGAGAAAATATCGGAAATTTTCATAAAGATATTAATATAGATGATATTTATTTCGAATGTTGTTTTGCGTTATATGATATCATTAAAAGCATCTAAAATAATGTTCTTATTATCTCCCTATTATGAAAATTTTCTCGATTATCATCTTTTAACTTAAATATTTTATTTATAAATAATCGAGAATGTGAATCAGAAATATTTATATTAGTATTATTAAAAATACTATTATTAGCATTATATAATTTATATAAAGTTAAAATATTATATCTTATGTCATCAATATATTTTAATTCATGTGTAAATTTTATATAATGAAAAAATATAGGACTATTTATATAAAATATTATTATTTTTCTATTTAAATATTTATTTAAATTAGATATCGGGTCAGTTTTATTTGATAATATTAAAATAACATTATTGTTAATATTTTTTATACTATAATCCGATTTTAATTTTTTTATACTAAATATTGTTGTTCCAGGATTAAATGCATATACAATACATGGTTTTTTTATTAATTTTACAGGACTTTCATAGCCATTTATTTCTAAATTTTTTATACCTATATATTCATTTAAAGCATGAACAGTTGTACCACCTAATGAATGTCCTGATAATGTAAAAGTAAAATTATTATATATTTTTGATAAAAATATATATAATTCGACAGAATATTGTAATCTATTACCATATTTCAAAGTATTTATATTATGATATTTATTTAAAAATATTCCAATATCACTTCTTATATCTCTAACTAAAGAATCAAATACTGAAATATTAGTCCCCCGAAAAATTATAATAATATTTTGTTCTGTATTACTTTTCCAGATATATATTTCATCATTTATATGTTTTATATTTGTTTCTAATCTCAAATTATTTGAATTAATATTATTATTGACTCTAAAATATGTATTTTTTATTGGTTTATTTGTTATTTTTATTCTCATTAAATGATAATTATAAAAATACATATATGATATTATACGTAAATCTAAAAATCTTATACCATTTTTACTAAATTTATTATTATTTAAAACACTTATATTTTTAAAATTTTCGAATATAAAATTACCACATTCACATACATCACTAAAATATTTGTTATTTAATTTATCTTTTACTATTTTAAACATATTTAAAATACTATTTTGTGTATTTTTATCAAGATTTGCAAATAAACATAATAAAAAATTAAAATCTTTAAACAAACTCCATTTCTTTTTTATTAGATTTTTTTGTATTTTTTCATTTAAAGATTCAAAAGAATAGTAATGTTTAATTAGTGTATCTATATTACTAGTATCATAATAATCCTCTATTGATCCATCTATTATTGGATCATATTGACTTAAATAATATAAAAGTTTATTTAATCTTAAATTCTGTTTTCTTTCTGATAAAAATCCTTCATTCAAATATGTATTATTAAAATTAGTTTTTATAGAAGAAGACGAATAATTTAAATTTGATAAATTAATATTTTTTGGTGAGAACATTATTATTTATATTATTATTTATATTAAATTACTAAAAATTAATATAAATAATAATATTATACTAATAATCTTGGAGTAAATTTACATATTTTATAAGGCATTATATTATATTTCATCTTTTGTTTCCAAATAGGTTTTTTACTGTAAGAATTTAAGTCTTTTGTCAATAATCTCATTTTAGGATTATCATCATTTTTCTTTTTTCTATAATCAATAGGATTTTTATTAAATAATGTTAACCCTGTAAATACATTTTGGGCTTGAAATAAATAATTAATTGGATTATTATAAAAATTCGGATGATTCATAAAGGAAATAGTTGATACTGTATTTGCCATTAATGATGCTATTAATGCTGTATTATTACCATATAATACTGGTAAAGTATTTATATTATTGAATTTATCAATATTATAATCAATTACATCTAAATAATTTGAACTTGAGTATAAATTAGCAAATGGTGGAATTAATGCATTAAAATCATTTAAAATATTTAAATTATTTTCTGTTACAATAGAAGGAAATACTATAGATGATGTTATTAATAAAGTACATATATAAAATGGTTTTAGCAAAGGAAATGTTTTCTTGAATTTTCTATAATATAATACTGACAATGTAAATGGTATTATTAAAAATCTTGTATTTTCATTTTGAAATAATACTATAATACTTGCTAAAAAACTTAATGATATAGTCCTAATTACATTATCCGAATTATTGTTTATATATTCTATTAATTCTTTATTATCAGTATCTTCATATTTTACATCTAACCACCTGTCAAAACCATAAGCTGTCGCAGCAAAAGTTAATTGCGCTAGATAAGTCCATAAAGGTATTATTTCGTTATAATTAAAATGTAAATTTACAAATATATATTCATAAAAAATCATTAATATACCCACTTCTAGTCCTATAAATGGCAGATACATAATTAATTTTTTATTTAAATTTTGTTTATAAATAGTTATATAAAATTTAATTTTCTTATTAATTAAATAATTAAAAATTATGAATGATATAGCAAAGGACTTTATTCGCAAAAATAATATTACAGATTCTTTTTACATCGCAAATATGAAAACATTAAAACATAAAATTACTCAATGGAAATTATTATTACCCAATGTTGAACCATTTTATGCCATTAAATGCAATCCTAATAAAGAAATTATCAAATTTATGATTTCTGAAGGACTTAGTTTTGATTGTGCTAGTATGAACGAAATTAATACTGTTATTAATCTAGGAAATTTTAATTATACTGATAAAATTATTTATTCACATCCTGTTAAAAATAAAACTGATTTAGAATATGCATATAATATTGGAATTAAATATACTACTTTTGATTCTCTATCTGAATTATATAAAATTAGAGATTGTGCACCTAATATTAAATGTCTTATTAGATTACACATTAATAATCCAACTGCTAGAATACAATTAGGTTTAAAATATGGTGTTTATGAAGAAGAATATAAAAGTTTATTACGTATTGCTAAAAATTTAAATATTGATATTATTGGAACTTCATTTCATGTTGGTAGTGCTAGTAATGACCCTAATGTATTTACAAATGCTATTTCATTTGCTGAAAATGTTTTTAAATTTGCTAATACTTTAGGTTTTAATATGTCTTTATTAGATATTGGTGGAGGTTTTACAAAAGAAAATTTTGAATCTTGTGCAAAAACTATTAATCTAAATATTAATAATGATTTTTGGAATAATGTCAAAATTATTGCTGAACCTGGTAGATTTTTCGCTGAAGAAGTTTTTACTTTTATTACACCTGTTATTGGTAATAGAGAAAGAAATAATATTTATCAATACTGGATAGGAGATGGTTTATATGGGTCTTATAATTGTATTTTATATGATGCTCAAGAACCAACTTACGAAGTAATTAGAAATCCATTATTAGAAGATGATATTAATGATGATAATGATAATGATGAATTATTTGATAGTATTTTATTTGGTAGCACTTGTGATTCTCTAGATAAAGTAGGAGAAGTTAAATTACCTAAACTACGTAATGGTGATTTTATAATGAATAAAAGATTCGGTGCCTATACTATTGCTGGTGCTACTAATTTTAATGGTATTAATATGACTGATGTTAAAATATTTTATATTTGACTATTTATATTTATTAAATTGGTATTTGTATATTTATTAAAAAATAAAATTTGATTAATATTTAGAATGAAATAAATATAATTTTATATAAAATGAATATACTACCTTATACTTGTGTAAGATGTGGATATACAACAAAACATAGAACAAAGATGTCAAATCATTTATATGAAAGAAAAAAACAGTGTCCTGGTTCTGTAAATGATATCCTTTTAACTGATGAAATAAAAGAAAAAATTTTGGAAAATAGAATTTATTCTATTCAAAAACCAAATAAATATAATAAACAAAGTAAAATAATAGATAATAATGATTTATTAATTAATAATGGTTCTATATATTTATTTTATACTAGAGCAAGTAAAAATGCGGATGAATCAGTTTATAAAATAGGCAAAACTAGAAATTATTTACAAAGAAAAGAAGGATATGATAAAGGCGGAGATATGTTGTTTGTGGTTAATGTATCAAATAGACATGAATGCGAAAATATTATTAAAGATGCTTTTAGAAAAGAATTTAAAATAAGAAAGGACTATGGATATGAATATTTTGAAGGAGATGTATATGAAATGGTTATCTTAATAAAAGAAACATTAAATGATTATATTGAAAGTACATTAGTAGATTTTAAATATTGAGATAATAGTACTATTAATTAATAGACTAGTTTTATTTTAATAGGACTTTTGGTTCCCATCCCTCCAACTTATTAAAGATATTAGGTTATTAATAGAATATAATTATTATCTAGGAAAGAGATTTGTAGATAATTTTAAAATAACTTTTTGAAATTAGAAAACTGTTTTCAGATTTTTTATTTTTATAAAATTTATTTTTTTAAAAATATTTTTTGATTTTTTTTTTGATACAAAATATAACTGCTATTTTAATTTATAGAGTATCATTTTGGTATTAGTGATTTTGGGATTTTTATGACTTTTAAGGGATAATAATGGGTTTTAATGGAATAATAAGGATTTAATTACACTATTATTTTACTTTAATATTTTATAAAATATTACTTATGATTCATATGATATTTAAGGGATTATGAGGGAATATTATGGAAATATATATAAAGAATAATTAATACATATAATAAAATAATAAAATGAAAAAAATACTTTATACTTGTTATAGATGTGGTTATGAAACCAAATATAAAACAGATATGAGGCATCATCTTTATGAAAGGAAAAAACAATGTCCTGGTTCTGAAAATGATATACTATTAACTGATGAAATAAAGGCAAAAATATTAGAAAACCGGATTTATAAAATACCAAAAGAAGAGAAAACACCTACTCTTATTCAAAATATTCAGTATAATAATACCATGAATAATTACATAAAGAATTTGGACACAATTGAGAAATTAACTAAGTTAATGGACTATAGGGATACCGAACTTATAATGATAGAGGATTCAATGGAAAAGAATTTTAGTGTTAGGGTCGATAAATTAAAGGCAGATAGTTTTAAATATGGTTATAATATAGACGAAAATCGTCTCTTTGATATAATAGATGAAATAAGTAGAATTAGAAGAGGAGACTTACAACATATGAATATTATTTATGATGATAAGTTAAAGGAACTAAATCTATATAAGAGTGGTTGTTGGGAGACTTTGATATTGGAAAGGGGTGTAAAGGAAGTAATAGAAATATTAAAGGATATTTTTTTTGATTATTATGAGAAATATTTATTAAGGAGGATATATGTAAGTGAACCAAATTATGTAAATAAACAAAAATATAAGGAAGATTTAGAACGACATTATAAATTTTTAGGTTGTTTTGAATTATATCCTTTTATAAAGGACAAAGATGATATGGATATATTAGGTGAGAATGATGGAGATTATGGAAAATATTCAATAGAGGAGAAATGGATGCAAAAATATAAAGATATAGTAGATAATACGAAAAGATATGAAATAAATAAAATAAAAAAAAATATAGGAGATATATTAAAAAATAATACTAAAAGAAATTTAAAAGATTTAAATAAAAATATAATAGATTTATTGAATATAGATGAAGAATTTAAATCGACTTTAGATATAAAAAATTAAAAAATAAAATAGATATTAATTTCTAACAGATTATATAAATAATATATCAATATGTTCAACAAAATAAATTATATTTTTATAGGACGAATGTCAATATTATTAATAGTTTTAATAATAGCATATAATATACTATTTAGTAGTAAAGATACAATAGAAAAGTTTGAGGAAGAAACAGGAGATAAATTTAATATTTATAGAAGTGTAATAAGAGTATTTAACGAATTTTTAGGTAGAAATCCGAATACATCAGAATTATTTAAATACTATAGAAAGATGACAGATGAAAAAATAGATGAAAAGAAATTAGGAAAAGTTTTAGAGAATTCAGATGAATATAAACGAACACAAACAATAGCAAATAATATGACAAATAATGATGTAGCAACAACAATTAATACTCAACAAATAGATAATGATATAATAGATACTTATAGTGCGTTGTTTAATAAAAATCCTGATGATATAACAATAAAATATTTCCGTAAAAAATATATGGAAATGGATTTTGATAAAAAGAAATTACAAGACTATATGATGAATTTACCAGATTATAAGATTCATGATTCTTTAATAAAAGAAGCTACAGATGAACTTCAAAAAGAGTCTAATAATTCTATGGATAATCTTGCTCTAGAACAAGAGAAAGTTCCAGAAGCAGAAAAAAAAGAACCTACTAAGCAACATCAAAAATATAAAATAGTAAAAGCAGATGATGTAAGAGTAACAGATGGAAAAGCATCATATATAATAGAAAGACCAAATATTTTTAATTTTTATTCAGATGGAGAGAATTCTCAGGATATGATAGATAATGCTGCTAAATTATTAGGTAGTAGTGTAACAGAATCAACAGATAGTATAACTGCTGACAATATAAATTCAACACAAGAAGATGTATGTAAAAAATTAGATGATAATACAACATTTTGCACAATGACAAAGCGAAAGAGTATGGCAAAATACGAACAACAACGAAATCTAGAAGAATTAAAATATAAATGTAAACAAAGTAAATACATAAATGCAACTGATGATTATAAATTATTTCCAGAATATAAATGGATGGTACCACAAGAACGAGCACCTATGTGTGTAGGAGATTTTTCTAGAGCAAGTCCATTAATAGATCAGTCATCTTTAATAGGAACTTTATTACCAGATGCTAGAAATACAGAAGTAGGTAGCATACAACCAAAATTTACTTATAGAGAAGATGGAACTCAAGTATGTGCAAAGTAATTCTCTATCAAAAACCATAATAAAAAGAAAATTTGAAAGGAATTATATAATAATATGAGTATATACTTTGATGCAATGACGCTTAAATACGGAGAAAGATTTTCTGATGGTCCTGAAGAATGGATGATGTATTGTGCAAGCGAAATTGTAGGAAAAGATTCTCCGGTTCTAGAGATATTCTGTTATTTCTGGCATGAAGTAATATTTGAATTTGAGGGAGTAATCGAAAAACGTAAGAAAGAAAAGAAACAAAATAAGAAAATATATAAAAATAAAATATAAATTTAGTATTATTAATAGTATATTAATATTTTATTAATAAAAAAAGAGAAAATATAAAAAATTTGATATGTATATATTTATTTTTTTATATCTAATCAAAGAAATAAATAATAAAATGATTCAATTTTGCAAAATACTTTTTATTATATCAGTATGTTTTATTAGTAAAGCAAATTCTTGGGGAAATGAAAATGAAAGTCCGTCAATACCATGTCCAACTCCGGTACCAACTCTGGTACCAACACCGGTACCAACACCGGTACCAACACCGGTACCAACACCGGTACCAACACCGGTACCAACGCAAGTATCAACACCAGTATCAACGCCAGTACCAACACAAGTACCAACTATGGTACCAACACCAGTACCAACATTAGTACCAACATATACGTATAATACAGTAGCACCAACAGGTTCGAATGAACTTCGTAGATTATTTATTTCTAGAGATAAAAATGAGAATCTTTATTTTCGATAAAGATTTTATAACAAACCTAAATATTTTAAAGCTGCTTTAGCAGCTTGTTGTTCACTTTTTTTTTTTGTATCTGCTTTACCAATACCAATAGTTAGACAATTATTTTTAACAGCAACAATAAATATTTTTTTATTATTTTTAATTAGAACATCAACTTCTTCGAACTTAAGTGAACCATTATTTGAATGTTGAAAATGTTTGATAAGTGTATCTTTATAATTTTGATTACTAATAACAAGTTCAGCAAAATCAATATAAGTTTCAATAACATTTATAATCCATTTGGCCGCTATTTGATATCCAAGTCCTAATAAATTATTTATTTTTTTACTATTAATACTCTTATTATTAAAATCAAGAAATATAGCACCAATAAAAGATTCGAAAGCATCTTCTAATATATTATTATTATTTCGACCATCGTTATTTTCAATTTGTTTAGAAATTAGAATAAATTTATATAATCCTATTTCTTTAGATAGAAATGCTAACATAGTACCATTAACAATTTTAGTCCTCATTTTAGTTAAAAATCCTTCATTTTCAAAGGGATATCTTTCGTATAAATAATTAGCAATTACAGAACCGAGTATAGAATCACCTAAAAATTCTAATCTCTCATTACTTTGTTCTTGAAGAGGGACACAAGTTTCGGAGCAATTTAAATTACCGTCTATAAAATTTTCATTTTTTCTAGTGCAATATGATTTATGTACAAACGCATTTCTATAATATCCAGAATTACAAAATTTGAGCGTAATACCATATTTAGTGAGTAATTCTAGTATTTGATCATCTGAAATAATAATATTAGATTCATTATATGGTAATTCATCTTCGTTACTAGAATTACTACTAATATTATTAGAATCGATAGTTATATTATTCATATTTAATAAAAATTTATTGTTAATTAAATATATATAATGTGTAAATTACTTAAATATTATTATCAAATTTTATATAATTTGATATTTAAATAAATTAGATTTATTATTCCAAGATTGTTCTACTTTAATTTGTGTTACTTTACAATTAAGTAAATTTAACAGTTTAGAGCTAAACACACAAGAATTAGGTTTTAATTCTTTATTTAATTTATCAGCAAGTTTCGAATTTAAATAATCATTGAAACATAAATTACTGATGTAAATAATATCAAAATTTTTAAATGATTTTCTAAGAAAATCATTATTATAAAATTTTATTTTTTTATTGATCTCTTTATTTTTTATTTTTTGTTTGTTATGTAAAGCAATTTTATGTCTATGTGTACTAAATTCTATACCAATACCTGCTTTTAAAGAAGGATAATATGTAATAGCATTAATAATAACATTACCAGCTCCAGAACCTAAATCAGCAAATATTTTATCTTTGGTATTAATATTTTTCATAATAGTTTTTAATCCTTTTAATGTTAATTCTCCATAAGTTGTAGATAAATTTTTATTTTCCATTATAGTTCTTTCATTTTTATCTAAATTATATGGATTATATTTGTTTTTATTATCAGTCATTTTATAATAAATTAATATTATAAAATTTGATTATTTTTATTTAAAATTAAATTAATAACTAGAAATAAAATGAATCAATTACAATTAATTAGACAAGAGCAACATAAAAAATTTTTAGTAGAACAAAGAAAAATAGAATTAATGAATAAAATAAAAAACAAATTAGAATTTGACGAATTTAAAAGAAAGTTATATATATTAGCAGGATTTTTTCGTAAATATTATATAAATAAATATAAGAAATCAATATTGATTTCTTTACAAAATCAAACATTAGATAACATACCTGGTTTTAGACGAAAACATCTTACTTATAAAAGAAAAAAAATAGTATTTGATATATTAGAATATCCTTTAATAAAAGATAAATATATTTCAAAAAAAAATAGAAAAAAATGTCTAGAAGATTACAAACGACAAAATAATATAATTTATTGTCAAAATTTTGAGTTTTATAAATGTATTTATTTAGATTCAAAAAAACATATATCACAAATACAAAATTCGGCAATTATAAATTTATTAAAAAATTATGCTAGTTTTTATAAAAGTTTCTAGTAAATTATTTTACACCTTTGGACATTTATCCCCTTGGAAATTTAAAAAAAAATTTGTTCCATTTTAAATTTCCAAGGGGGTAAAACGCCGACTTTTTATTTAATAATAAAATAATATTTTGATGTTTTTTTGAATTATAATGTTTATCTAATAAAATAAAAAATTTGATTAAAACAAAAAAAATAAATATTATATATAATATGGTTAATCCAAAATTAATATGTTTATGTGGTTATAAAGGTTCTGGTAAGGATACTGCTGCAGATTTTATAAAAAAATTTTATGATTATGAACACAAGAAAATTGCTGCTCCAATTAAAGAAATTGTAAAATATTTATTTTTATTATCAGATAAAGATGTTGAAGAAGATAAAGAAAAACTAAATATTGAATGGGATGTAACACCTAGACTATTGATGCAAAAAATAGGAACAGAATTATTTCAACATAAATTAAGTGAATTTATGCCACATATAGGAAATAAATTTTGGATAATTCGTTTTATTAAAGAATTAAATAAAAATAAAAGAACAGTAATTTCAGATTTAAGATTCTATCATGAATATAAAATGTTGAAAGATTATATGAAAGAAGACATGATAGTAATAAAAATCGAAAATTATCGTATTCGACAGAATGATAATCATATTTCTGAATTAGAATTTAATAAGATCCAAGCAGATTATATTATAAAAAATGATACAGATATTATAGATTTTTATGATAAAATTAGTAATCTATTCAATATGCTCAATATTGATTTTCTAGTTTGAAGATGTAAATGATTTATCGAAAGAAGATAAAAAATCGAGAAACAATAATAATCATTTTATAAAAATATTAATCAAAAAAAATGGTTCTTTTACTGTTATTATAAATAATATTTTTTGATATTGATTTAGATAATTCGTTTCTTTTTTTCCTAGTAACAACTATTTCTTTACCATTAGCAGTTTTTGTAATTTTTACTTTTATATTATTTTTATCATTTTTTTTTTCTTGATTTAATTTTTGAGATTGAATCATATCTTTTTCTATAATTTCTACATTTTCTTCTATATATTTTAATATATTACTTTCAATAGCCCATCTAAAAAAATTTAATTGGCCACTAGTAGTTTGCAACCATGTTGTTTCATCAAAATAAAAATTAATTCTTTCTCTTCTTCTAAATGGATCAAATAATTGTTTTGAATATGCTTTTAATTGTGCTCTATAATCAGTATAAACATTAATTTGTTCTTTATATTTATCTTTATTTTTATAAATATAAATACTTTGTTTTTTTGAATAATTAGTAACAAACCAATCAATTAATCTAAGAGAAATATTAGATTCCCCGTTAACAATACTCGTAATAATTTTGACATTTGCTTTTTTTTTATAAAATTTAACTAAAGAGTTTAATAATAATTGATTTTGTATTTTTTTTTTTTTATTTTTAATATTAGTTTTATTATTATCAGTATTATTATTAATAATATTATTAATTTCATTACTTTGTTTTTCACTAAACGGGAACGTCATTTTTTTTATTTGATTTTCTTAAATGGTATTTCTTTAAGTTATTTTTTGCTAAAGTTTTATTAATTTATTATTAGAATTTATAAATGTTTTTAAATAATTAGGTTATGAATTATATTAATAAATCGAACCGCATACAAATAATTTTATAAAAAAAATATGAAAAAAAATGTTGTAAAATAATAAGGAATTATAAATTTTAGATAAAAATATGCCTAATAATTTATACCTATTAGTAAGAGCTATGTTCTTTTCTATCTTTTCTTTGAGTATTAATACTATTACTGGTATGGACAATAATGATAATTCGCTTATTTATAATTATGGTAATGTATATTTTTATGAGCCTTCTAGAAAAGAAAAATGTGATTTAATAAAATCAATACCAAAAGATTTTGTAAAAGTTGCAGTAAGTCCAGATTTATTTTTAAATAGTGCTGTATGTGGTGCTTGTATAGAAGGAGAAATTACATTTAATAATGACGAAATAATAAAATTTAATGGTATAGTTAACAATGTTTTTAAAGGATTTTATTATGGAGATATAGCAATTAATGCAAAAAATACTCATGGTGACGCTATTTGGCCAGTTAAATGGAATTATGTTAAATGTCCTACTCCTACTATTGATATGCCAAAATCAACAGATAAACCAGATTGTAATTCAACAAAACCTCCAATATTTAGTTCAAAAGAACCAGCTGGTTCTACTTGTAAAAATGCGATAATGCATTTAAATGGTAAAGTATGTTGTCCAAAGTCTTGTAAAAAATGTGGAAATCTTGGGTGTCAAAATAGACCAGGTGGAGAAGAAAATTGTTGTTATACGGGTATATTAAAATTACATAATGTATCTTGTGATACTCATCCGGCTCCTTGTGTAATAAATAAGAAAAAAAAATAAAATTTGATTATAAATATGATAATTTTGATTATCATATATTCAATTTAAAATTTACAAGAGAGAACCGGAAAATAAAGATGAATAATAAAGATACATATATTACAGATGGAATTAACAAATGGGTTAATAATGAAATTAAAAATAGATTTAATAACAGTCCTTGTAGAATTCCATTAAAAAATAATGATGGTATTATTATTGAATATTCGTTAGTTGATAAGAAAAATTTTAATATTATTAGAAATTATGAATGGACATTAAGTGATAATGGATATGCAGAAGCTATAATTGATGGATATCACATTTTTATGCATGACTATGTATTTCTTTTGGAGAAAAAAAGAAAAATAGTAAAAAATAATATTTATAAGTATCGTAATAGAAAATAAATTATTTCCATGTTAATTTAGGTTGATTTTTAATAATTTCTTCTAATTCGTTTTTTCTTTTTATTTTTTGAGTTTCATCAAAAGATATTTCATCTTTTTTAGGACATTCTTTATTTGTAATTAAACAATAGTGAGTAGTACAATATAAAACAACTTTTGTATTTTGTATATAAATATCTTTTGCATTAGATAATAAAACTTTTCTAAATGTACAGTTAGTCATTTTATTATAATTATTACACCTTCGGACATTTTAAATGCCGACTTACCAACGCATCATTAAAAATATCTAAAAGCATAATAGCGAATCACACGCCATAATTGCTTGTTATTATTCAGAAGAAGTATCACAATTATTTTTAATTGGTTTAAAACATTCTGGTATCTTGTTCTGAATGTGGATATGAAGCATTATTATATAATAATTTAAGAACTCATATATTAACAAAACATAAACTAAAGAAGACAGAAAAAAGAATTTCCTTATTATTGTGATTTTGTGATTTCGGAACTTTTGGAAAAAGTTTATTAGATACACATAATAAAACAATAAAACATCAACAAATGAATAATAAGTCGGCATTTTAAATATCCAATCCAAAGGTGTAAAATATTTTTTTTATATAACTTTATACTTTTTATTGCCTAATAAAAGTATAAAGCATATTAATATGATCATCTATTTTTTTTTGATTAATGGTATTCTCATAATCAGTATACTTAAAATTAATATAATATATAATATTATTAATAAAATTTTTATTAATAATATTATTTGGTGATATTAATGAATTTAAAATATCATTTTCAAAATGATCTTGTAATTTTTGTATATATACTTTACTATTTTTACTAAACATATTTTTATATGTATTAATATCAAGAACTTGATTATTTTTGTACATTAAAATTTTTTTATTATTTTCAGAAATATAATTTTGATTTTTACTAATTTGTCTAGCACCAATTAAACCTTTTTTAATTTCTTTATCAAGTCTTTCATTTTCTTTTTGTAATGCTTGTTTAATTTCATTTAATTTATTAATTGAATTTACAACAGAATTAAAAGCATTTTTATTATTATTAATAATTTTATCAGTATGATGATATGAATAAAATTTAAATTTAAATAATTGATCAAGAACTTCTAAAAGAGATAAATATATATTATTTCTATTATTAATAATTTTTGTAAATTCGTCGAAATTTACTGATTCGATACCATTACTAATAAATTTATTTAAAGTGTCAATAAAATTAGTATCAGTATTTATATTTTCTTTTGAATTAAAATAATTTAGAGAAAAAAGTAATATTTTTTTGTAAATAATATTTGTATCTGTAATATTTTTATTAGTTAAATAGTTAGTTAATGTTAATAAGTCAAATGATTCTAAGTTTTTAAAAATAGGAAGTATATAATTTTTTAAATCAAAAATATTATTTGATAAAGCTCCTTTATAAAAACATATAGAAGATTTTTTTTGTTTAGTTCCTTTAATAGTCGAATATATTTGTTGTATAGTTTTAAAAAGTTTTTTATAAAATGAATTATTTTCTTTAAATAATGAAAATTTTTCTGGATCTCCTCTATCAAAATTAAATGATGAGAATAAACATGGTACTTTTTGATTATATGCTTTTGTTGCACATAAAGCATCATCAGTTAATAGAAAAGTATTTTTACCTTTTTCGTTTATAAATTTAACAGTTTTTACCATTCCATGATCTCCTGTTCTTTTCATATCTAAAATAATTTTGAATATAATTTCGAATTTTTGTTTCCAATTTTTATCCTTAAAAAAATCATTATCAATAAATTCTACAAATTTACTATACACATATTTTAATTTATTTGGTATATTTACTTTATAAGTTTTATTTCTACTTTTAGCTTCTAAATAATAGAACATATTTTTAGCGATTATAGATAAAGATGCTAAACCTAATCCTTCTTCTAAAAATATATCAACTTTTATAAGAGGATTTTCTTTAACAACTAAAGATAATTTTATATTTATATTGGATTTTTGACTATTTTCACTAAGTGGTTTATTTATATAAATTGGTGCCAAACTAATTTCAGTACTATAAATATCTGTCTGAATAGCAGTATCATTATTACCAATTATAATATCATCAATATATTTACCTTCTTTATTAATTTTAGATCCTGTCGAAGGATCCCATATTTTTGCAAAACAATCTGCTCTTTTAATATTAACTTTTGATAAAGATTGTTCTAAATTCGAAATACCACCCATATCATAAATATAATATGCGGATTTGTTATTATATGTTAAACTTATAAATTTGGATATTTTGTCGGTACAATCTTTATCATATCTATTAAAATATTGCATATATTGTTTTACATCATTATAGTTATTAATATTGTCATATAAATATTTGTTTAAAAAGTTTGCTTCAAAGCCAGAACTACCTATAATAGTATAATAGTCTAAAAAATTTGGAGGAATTTTATCAAAATTTAATATATCTTTATGATATTTTTTCATCCATTCTTTACCATTTTTTCCATTATCATGTTTTCTTATATCTTCTAATTCAGAAGCTCTTACTAATTTTTTTTTTTTTTTTTCGTCAGAACTAATACTTTCTATAAAATCATGACAATTATCTGCAAAATTTAATAAATTTTTAAAAAAAATATCATTTTTACCATCTGATTTTGATAAAGAGTTTTTTTCCGTTATAGATTCTTTTTGTTGTGATATAGTCTGTTCCTTTTGTTTTTCTAAAGTTTGTTTTTCTATAGTTTGTTTTTTTGATGATGAATTATTTCCACCTTTTTTATCTATATTTGTCTGAGTATAATCATCATCATCATTAAAATTTATATTATAATAAAAACTATTATACAAATCATAAGTAATAAAATCATTAATTGGTGTTAAAGCATCTTTATAAATTTGACTTAATATTAAATCTTCATAAAATGACTCGGAACTACTTAAATAATTTAAACTATTTTTATATTTTGCATTTTCTGATAAAGTTATCCGTTTTTTTGATCTTTTATTAGCAGATTTTTTTTTTTTTGATCTTCCCCTTTTTTTGTTTTTCGAAACTACATTAATAGTAGGTTTGGCTACTGTGTCTTTTGATGATTTTTTAGGTTTAATAATTTTACTACTATTTTTTTCTGACATATTAATATTTAGATTATTTGATGTATTATATGAAACAACCATTGGTACTATAGATTTGTTTGTAGAATTTATATTTTTTATTGTATTTTTATTTTTTTCATAACTATTATTTGGTGCAAGATTATTTAATGATCCATTAGGATTTATTATAGATGGATCATTTGAATCTTTAACATTTGTTTTATTAGAAGTTTTTTTTCTTTTTGTAATTTTATTTTTTTCATAACTATTATTAGACTCGAGATTATTTAATGATCCATTAGGATTTATTATAGAAGGATTATTTGAATCTTTATTTATTTCATTAGAAGATCTTTTTCTTTTTCCTTTTGTTTTTTTTATATTATATGATTCAGATTGTTTGATTGTTAGACTTTTAAATTCTGAATTTAAATCATTCATTCTTTATTTATTATAATAATAATATTTTAAAGCTTATAAGATTTAAAAATGATTTTTATAAATTATTGATAAGATTAAAATATAGTAGTGGATATAGAACTTATTGTAATAATTAAAACTAATATAATATTTTCAAGTATATAATTCTTATTATTTGCGCCACCTCCTAACCACCAATAAGATGATTGATATTGTATGTCTTTATCTGGTTTAATATGCTGTGGTATTTTATTTACATTAATATTCTCTTGTGTCATTCGTTTTAATTCTTGTTTTTTAGATTCTTGTTGTTTAGTCCATTCTTCTTTAGATAGTGCACGTTTATACCATTCTTTTTGTGAATTTTCATAATCTAAACCATAAGGTCTAGAATTTATTTCTCCTTTTAATGTATTTATTATAATTTTAGTATATTCATTATTTTGTTGTTGTTGTTGTGCAATTTGTAAAGCTGTTAAACCTTCATTATTTTTTTGATCTACAAGATATTGAAAAAAATGTAGATCTAAATTTTTCCATAATTTTAAAAATATTTCAAATTGTTCTGAATCAATATTTTGTTTGCATAATATCATTAATATTGTATTTCCTTGATTATCTAGTTGAGATAGATGTTCTGGAGTAGAATTAGCTTCTAATATTATATTAAATAATTTTAAATTTGATTTTAATATCGTAAATATTAGTGGTGTATTATTGTTGTTATTTTTAATAAGTAAATGATCTAAACTAGAATCAGCTTTTAATAAATATTTAATATTTTTTAGCATTTCTATTGAGTATATTTGTTGTTTTGGTGATGGAATAGAATATTTTGAAGGACTACTATAATATTTACTAGTATTATAAGAGGAATTATTATTTGTATTATAGTTCTTTAAAGATATGTTAGAATTATTATTATTAAATTGAGAATATGTATTAATATTTGTTTTGGTAGTATTTTCGTTATATTCTTCAAGTGCGTACATTAAAGCAGTATTTCCGGTATTTGGAGATTGATAATATAATACATCAGAATTAGTTACAATTTTTAAAATTTCTTTTAGATAGTTTGAATTAATTAAATCTAAAGATTCGAATAAAATTGTTGTATCTCTATTATGTCTGTTAAATGATAAATGATCTAAACTAGAATTAACTTTAATTAATTCTTTTAGAATATTGATTGTTTGGTCTTTAAAACATGCATAGAGTGCTTTAATATTATTGTTATTAAGATGATTTAAATATTCTAAACTTGAATTTGAATTTAATAGTAGTTTTATAATCTTAATAATTTCTATTTCTATATGTTTATTAAAAACATCACATAAACAGACTGTTATTAGTGCAGTATCGCCACTATTATCAGTTAAAAATAGATGTTCATTACTAGAATCTTTGTCTAATATTAATTTTACTAATTTAGATATACAACTATAACAAGCTAGTATTAGAGCACTTTCGCCATTTTTATTACGAGTTAATAAATTTGTTTTATTAATATGATTTAATATTAATTTAGTAATAGTGATTAAACCTTTAATATTTTTACGTGTATATTGATCTTGTCTTAGATTTCGAAAAATAAATTCACTGTATATACTTAATAGAACAGTATTTCCAGTATTATGATCTATTTGATAAATATTATGTATATTATTATTAAGAAATTTTTTTAGTAAACTCCAATTAAATATAGTTTTTTGGTTATTAAAAAAGTTATGTATAAATAAAAATATATTTTGTTGTTCTTCTGCCATTATCGAACAATATTTATTTAATTAAAATATATTTTTGAATAAAAAAAGAAAATTTGAAAGTTATATAAGATGGAGTTTAATATAGATAATAAGGGGTTAAAAAATGGAGGAAAGATGGGTAAATGATGAAATAAAGAATAAATATGAGAATTCTGCGTATAGAGTTCCTTTAAGAAATAGAGAAGGCATTATTGTTGAATATGCGCTAGTTGATAAGGAAGATTATGAGAAAGTGATGGAATTTAAATGGAGTTTAAATGGAGGTTATGCGGTAGGTAGATTTAATAATAAAAAACAAAATATGAGTCATCTTATTTTAAATAAGCCTACTGGAAATAATATAATCGATCATAAAAATCAAGATCGTTTAGATAATAGAAAGAATAATTTAAGAGAAATAACCAAATCTGAAAATGCTCATAATGTCAAAAAAACATCATTTGATACCTATTCTAAATATAAAGGTGTATCTTATGATAAAAATACTAAAAAATATATTACAAAATGTATGAAAAAAAGTTTAGGTTCTTATGTGGAAGAAATAGAGGCTGCAAAAGCATATGATAGATACACATTCAAATATTTTGGTAAGGAAGCAAATAATAACAATTTAATAAAATATGAAGAGATAATTGATATTGATATAAATGATTTAGTTAAAAGTAAAAATCGAAGAGATCTTCCTGTAGGAATTAAAATTGTTAATAAAGATAAATTTATTGCAAAAAAAAGTATTAATAAAAAACAATTTTATATACAAGAAAGAAAAACTTTAGAAGAAGCAATTATTGATTTACAAATTATTGATACAAAAATAAATTATATTAAAGTTATGGAAGAATTTAATTATTTACAACAGCCTATAACTAGAAATAGAGAAGGTATAGCAATTATTAAAGTTAGATATAGAAATTCTAATGAATATTTAGATGTAATAGTAGATGATGATGAATGGTATAAATTAAATAAAATTAAATGGAATATTAATAAAGGATATATAGAAAGTAAATTAGGTTCGATGCATAGATTGGTTATGAATGCAAAAGAAGGAGAAATTATAGATCATATTAATAATACTCCACATGATAATAGAAAATGTAATTTAAGAAAAGTTTCCCATACTATTAATAGTCATAATAAAACTAAAGCAAAAAATACAACTAGTAAATATTTTGGTGTAAGTTTAAGAAAAAGTAATAATAAATGGAGAGCAGTATTAACATTTAATAACAAACATATTCATATAGGTTCATTTGATAATGAAATAGAAGCTGCTCAAGCTTATAATAAAAAAGCAATAGAATTGTATGGTGAAAATGCAAATTTAAATACTTTTGATACCTAATAAATTTAGTAGGAATTTATGATAGGTGATTAGCAAGTATCTTGCCCTATTTCTAAAGGTCTCCGGTTTAAATCTGGGGTTATTGTAGTATTTAACCAGGGCGAAACAGCCAGTTGCGGGTTAACGGGTTCAGAACGTATGGATAAATTAGCATTTCGTAAACTAGAACCAACTGTGTCTATTCCACTGTGAAATCCAGCATTTAAGAAGTTTTGGTCTGCTATCCCTCCTTGCCCAGAAGGGTTGACTTGACTCCAAGTGCTATTAGCAGCGTCCTTTGGTAAAAGATCTTCAGCAGTTAATTTATCTTTAGGAAAACAATCATTTGGATATTGTTGAGTGGCATAATCTACGGGTTTGTAGGTTTCATTTTTATTTTCTTCAGAAGGTCCAATTTCAGGAGTGGCGCCAGCAAGTAGTTCAGAGTTAGCTTCGAAAGCTTCTTTAGTACCAGCTTTTAATTTTTGTGCATTATAACTTTTGACAAGCCAATATAAAACGGCAGCGGCTAAAAGAATGACAATTATTTTATTAATGGCATCTTTAGTAAAATTCATCTTAATATTTATTTTATATTAATATAACAAAAAATATTTTTGGAAAAATTTCAATTATTTATCTATAAATTCTTCGCGCAATAATTTTAATTTATCTATATTATTTTCACTAAGCATATTATTATAAATTTTTTCTAATTTATAATATTTATCTTTAATATAATTTAATTCATTTTTAGAATTATTTAGTATATTATTTCTAATGATAAACATTTGATAATTTAATATATCTATATCTTCATCACAAATATTATTATAATCTAAACATTCTATAACTTCTAATGACTTTAATTTCCATAATATTTTAATAATATTATTATCTTGTATCATTGAATGTAATTCTAAAAATATATTAAATTTATTATTAAAATCTAAATCTTCTACTAATTTTAATGATCTATTAAAATTAATTTTAGATATGATTTGATTATTATTACTAAATCTAATTAATGAATCATAGTGAAGTTCAATTTTTTCATTAGTATTATTTTCTTGATCTTCAATATATTTGTTAAATAATTCTTCTAATTTATTTTGTAAATTCAAAAAGAAATTCTGTGATTCTAAATTTGCTATACAATTAATATAATTTAAATTTTTATTATTTAATTTGTCCTTTATTAAAGTAGCATTATTAATATTTATAAGTGGTTTATTATTTTTAATTTTACATTGAATTTTAGAATGATATAAAATTGGTTTAGATAATTCTAAATCATCAATAACAAAAGACGAAGTAATATATAATTTATTAGATCCCATATTATAAAATAAGGTAGTATATAATTCTAATATTTAATATATATAACTAGTTATACGCAAAAGAGAATATATGTAAAATATCTATATATTATAAATATGAACTCTAAAGAATTAGATACATTAAAAGATAATAATGAATTAAAAAAAAGTGAAAATAATCTTATAGATATAATAAATGAGTTTATAGCAGAGATAATAAAACAACTGGTAAAAACAGATAGTAAAGATAAAATAAAACAAGATGTAATAAATCCTTTATTAAATATTTTATTTATAGAATTATATCCCTATATATGTTTTATAGTAATTTTAATGATAGTAACATTATTACTATGTACATTAAGTTTTATAATATTAATAATAATATATTTACATCATAAAAATAAATAATATGATGAATGAACAAGATAAAATAAAATTAAATAAATATTTACAACAGTGGAATTTAATAGAAGAAGAAATAAAAATAGAACATTTAAAAATAACTGAGTTATATAAAAGAAGACAAGAAATAGAAAATAAAATAAAAAGATATAATAATTTATTTACTGAGAAAAAATTAGTAATTATAGATCAAAATAATATAAAATATAATATTTATACTATAAATAAGAGAAAACAACTTTCACTAAAATTATTAAAAAATATTATTAATAACTATTTTAAAAATATAAATTTTAATAAAGATGATTTTTATAAATATATATTAAAAAATAGAGAAATAACAGAAAAAATAATAATAACAAAAAATTAGAATTTGTTATAATGTTTATTTTTGTTAAATGATTTATTATACATCATTTTATTAAAATTAGTAATTAATTTATCATAATCAAAATGACAACTTCCTGAATTTTCGATATTTTTAAGAGAATTTTTTATTATGTTATTAATTTCAGTAATTTCGTTATTATAAATTTCTTTCCATTTGGTATAAAGTATTTCATTATTATTATGATTAATAATAGGAACAGGAAGTTTACGAGAATTACAACTAGAATTAGAAACAGAAAGAGAAAAATTTGTAATTTTATTTTTATTGTTCATTTTTAAATATTATAGATTATATTATATATATATGTATAATATACATATATTTATATTAGCTTTAAATGATTTAAACTACTTAAAGCTATATAATATAATATTATAAATAATAAGTAAAAAGTATTAAATATACTAATAAATAGTAAAAATGGATACAATATTAAATAAAGAAATAAAAAATAAGGACTATTATTTAATAGAAGAATTATTACTAGAAAAAGAATATGAATTTGAAAATTATTTTGATTATATATTAGATTTATATTATAATATTTTAGAAGAATATGCAAAACTAGGATTTTTAAATAAATCAAATTTTACAGATTTTTACAATATAATTCTTGATAATATAATTTTAGATGTTAGCATTAATAATATAGTTACAGAATTTAATGATGATTATAGTAGTGATCATTCAGTAGAAGAATAATTAATATAAAAAGTTTAATAATAGGTATAGTAATTAGATAGATAATTGATCAATATATAAATTATTTTCTAATTCTTTGATTTTTTCCATGATATTGGTAGAATAAATACAATTATAAAATTTAGTACATTGCCATAATTTAGAATAATTAATAATTAAAGATGGATCCATATCTTTTAGAATATAAGAGTTTTTAGCAATAAACCATGCCCTTTCCCAGAACATATTATCGGTTTCATTGTAGTATTTTTTGATATAATAGATATTATTATTATATGTTAATACCTCCATTATATAAATATAAATTTATTATTGCTTAAATATTTTCTTTAAGAATATTAAATAATTAATATGTCAATTTTTGAAAAAAATGTTGAACATTTATATGAACTTAATTTATCTAAACATTTTGGAGATGAAAATATAGTGGTATTTGATGATTTATTACGAATGATTTGTATTCAATTTACTATTCAAGTAATGTATTTTATATATGATCCGACTCAGAATTCAATTTTAGATGAGAAATTTTTTGAGATATTATTTTATATGATATTAGGAATAACAATTTATTGGTTAATTGTTAGAAAACTTATTAAAATAGTATAAGAATATATTTAATACTAAATATCATTGGATGCCGTTAAATTTGAATAATATTTTTTGTTATATTTTCATATAAGATATGAATTATATAAATAAATTTTTCAAAGATAAGGATATTGATGAAAAATTTAATATTCTAAAATATCAAGTAGACAAAACAAATAATATATCATCAGATAAGATTAATGAAATAATTAGTAAACTTTATAAAGATAAAATAGATAATATAAAATTTAATGGTAGTTTATATAGAGATTTAGAAATTTTTGAAACATATGATAATTCAGAATCAAAAAATACAATATTTAATAAAATAAATTTTACACATACTATTGGTGCACAAAAATTATTAGAATATATAATAAAAAATCCTATTTATAATATAAATATTTTAAATAATAGAAAAAATATAATATTAAACGTAAATAAAAATTTAGATGATAATAAATTTAAATCATTATCAAAATCATTGGATATTCTTAAAAATAATGAATGTTCATTACATTGGTTTTTACAAAATAATGACAAAGATTTTGAATCTATGAAACATATGTTATATTTTCCAAAAATACTGTTTTTTTTAAATAATTATGGAATTGGATTAACAATAAAAAATATATATAATATATTTTTATCACCATTAGTTGGTATTTTATCACCTATATCATATTTTATAATACCATATTGTATTATACGATATAAATTTAATATAAGAATACCATTTTTAACATATATACAACAAGTTATAAAAACGTTAATAATAATGTATAAAACAACTAATACTAAAATAATATCACTAAATACGTTATGGATAGGTTTTTCGGCGCTAATATATTTTCAGAATATAATAACATCTTTTAGTTTATCAAAATTATATATAAATTTATCAAAATTTATAATTAATAAAATAAATAATTTATCTGAATATACAAAACATACTCAAAATCTTTCAAAAATATTATATAGTAAAGAAAATATGGAAAGTTTTTTCAATTTTAATACAGAAATAAATTATGATAATAATTTACTTAGTAATAAAATTCATAATTATGAATTTTTAAATAATTTCGGAAATAAATTAAAATTTTATAAATCAATTAATAAGGAATATTTGATTAATTTGCTAAAACAATCTTATTGCTGTGATTTTATTTTTAGTTTATGTGTTTTGCAAAGAAAATTTAATTTATGTATACCAAAATATTTAACAAATATAAAAAAATCACAATTAAATATTAAAGATTGTTATCATCCATTAGTAATAGAAAATAAAATTACTAATTCGGTAATAATAAATAATAAGACTAATATGATAATAACTGGTCCTAATGCAGCAGGTAAATCAACTTTTATAAAATCGTTAGCGATTAATACATTATTAAGTCAGTCAATTTGTTTATGTTTTTCAAATAAAATATTATTAACACCATTTTCATATATAGCATCTCAAATAAATACATATGATATTAATGGACAAAAATCTTTATTTCAAGCGGAAATGTATAATATAAAAAATATTATTGATGATATAAAAGTAAATAATAATTCGATAATATTTTTAGATGAAATGTTTAATAGTACTAATATAATCGAAGGAATATCTGCATCATATTCAATATGTGATATGTTATCACGAATACCAACAAATTTAACAATATTCGCAACTCATTTCTTGTATTTATGTAAATTATCAAAAAATAAAAAATATAAAAATTATAAATTTGATGCGATCTGTAATAATAATAATATTATATTTCCATATAAACTAAAAAAAGGAATTTCATCTCAATATATTGCATTAGAAATTCTTAAAAATAATAATTTTGACGAAGAAATTATTAATAATTCAATTAATATAAAAAATAAGATTTTACAAAAATGTACTAAAAATAAATGATTTAACTATATAAAAAAATATTTATAATAAATAGTCGTTTAAAAACAAAGAAATAAATATTAATAAGTATAAATTGAATAAAAAATGTTTAAAATCAAAGTTAAATTTTTACATTTATGCCTACTAGCAATAGTTTTTATTATTTGTATTGCTTTTCTTTATAAGGACATATATATATTAAAAAGAGAAAATAATATATATAAAAATACAATAGAAAATTTATTTAGTAAAGTAAATAATTTACAAAATTCATTAAATTCATATATGACAACAATAAATACACCTCAAATAAATTTATCTAAGAAAAATACTAATGAGGATGATAAATTAGACCCGGATGAATATGAGGAATTATTAAGACATATGAGTAATATGATAGAAAATGATGATAGTGACAATAATGAAGATGATGAAGATGATATAGATGATGAAAATGACGAAGATGATGAAGATGATGAAGATGATACAGATAACGAAAATAATGAATATGGTAAAGAAGATGATGAAGATGACGAAGATGACGAAGATGACGAAGATGACGAAGATGACGAAGATGACGAAGATGACGAAGATGGGCAAGACAAAGAAGATAACGATGAAGAGGTCGAAGAAGATGAAAATAATGAAAATAATGAAGATGATAATAGCGAAGATATAGACAATAAGAATAATATAATAGAAGAAACAAAAGAAATACAAGAAGAAAAATTAATAGAAAAAATAAAAGATGATAAAGTAATAGATAATAAAGTAAAAGAAAAAAATGTAGGCAAGAATATTATAGATATTGATAATGACTTAAATTATAGTACAGAAGATTTAAATATATATAGTATGAATGAATTAAACTTAAAGAATATAAATGAATTAAAAAATATTTTAAAAGAAAAAAAATTATCGACAAAGGGTAATAAACAGGTTCTTATAACAAGAATATTAAATAATAAATAAAATAAAAATATTTCCATATAATAATATAAAAAGATGAGTTGTGATAAATGCATAAAAACTCCAGCTACAAGAGAAAGTTGTTTTGATAGAATGGCAGATGGTAGACAATTTACAAATTGGACTCCTAACTGTACTTTATATTGGAAACAGAATGATATAGGTAAATTAGGTAGTAGTTATGATCAAAGAATGTGGATGATTAATAATGCTGAAAAATTAATGCAAGAACAACGTAATACTTTACCGGGTGGTGTATGTATTCCATGTTTTTCGGATAAAGAACAAGGAACAGTATTACCAGAACAACAATCTCAAAAATGTAATAGAAATTATTGCGAATTTAGTACAACAAATAATATGGGTTTAGGATTAGGTAGAAATTTTTCTTCCGGAAAATAAATCTTCTTAATTAATAATAAATATGGTTTATTCTGATAAGACAAAAAAAGTGGAGAAAGATATACAAGTTGAGGGATATATAAAAGATATAGTAGACAATAATAAAATATATTATATAGCACCTGCACCTCCTGACTTTAGAGACGCTTATTCAGGATCTGGATATCCTTTTCATAATAGGAAACAAGCATTTGATGGTACACCAAATCATGGTTGTCAATATTTAAAAGATGGAAATAAATTTTTAATAAAATTAATAAAACCAAATGCTTATTATGATAATTTAGGATCAGAAATAGTATATCCTCATGTTACAATATTTTATGATAGTAACGGAGTAGAAAAAAATATTAAAATAGATTTAAAAGATAGAATACCTTATAGACATATTCGTTATAGTGATATTAATGCAAAAATAAATGTAAATTTTTATAATAATCAAAATTTACCTATAAGAGGACAAGAAAAAATATTACTTGATTCAGGATATCCTATACATAATATAGTTCCAAATAATTATTGGGGATTAAAACCAGCATTATAATATATTATAAAATAATTCAATATATTAAAGTCTATATTATACACTTTGGACATTTAGACCCTTGGAGATTTGGCACTACATGCGAACATAGTTCCAAATGCCGGTTTAAAAAAAATTATAAAATTATAAAATTAATTTTATACTTAAAGAACAAAAACTATATAAAACTAACACACATAATATATTCGAGGAGGTATCATAAAGCGGAGCTTCGTGCCAACTCTATATACCAATGAACCACAAATTTTACCTCAGGAGCGCTACGCGCCTCTTGCTTCACAACAGGTATATTCTTGCAGATATTAAGATACTAAGTATCTTTCAGTCCTATTAGACGATAGAGGATGTTGCTCGTTCGTTAAGGGCCTTCAGTTCTTAATACAACCCATAATAATTTAGACATACTTGATCAAGGTATAACCTTGGAAATTTTAGAGTGCTAATTCGGTGTAAAAGTCAGTATAGAATAATATAATATACTTTAATTATTTTTATAATCTAAATTATATAAGTGTAATATTTTATTATATTTTTCATTATTATTAATAAAAGTTTCTTTTTTATTAAGAGTTAAATAGGTATTATTTAATATATTTTTTTTTTCTTCTTGGGTAATGTTAATTTCATTAGTATTATCAATATTATTATTTGTAGTATTTTTAACAGTATTATTACTGTTATTGCTATTATTAGTAGTATATAATGGTATATCAATTAAATCAACAGAATTTTTTTTGATAGTAAAAAATGGAACTAATTTTTGAAAACTATTCCATATTTTACATTGTTCAAAATTTTGATCGGTTTGACAATAATCATTAATAGATTTTAAACAATTATCATCAGCATTTATAATAATATTATCAAATTTACTCCAGTCAGTTATCATACTACATTTTTTATTTATAGACTCACTATTGAAAGGATTATTCTTTGATAATATAATACTATCTTTAAGACTGTTATATTCCAATAATAAATTACTATAAGTAGAACTTTGTTTTAACATAATTTTCTTAATATAATCATATAATACAGTAACTTCATGAATTCCATTATTAATAGTTAATGCTTTGTTATATATACCAAAATGAGTAATATAATTAATGATATTGTTTGTAGTATTATCTAAAATATTAGATATAGCATTACTAAATTTATTATCAAAAACTAAAACTTCTGTTTGTGCAGGTAAATTAAAATTATTATCTAAATAATTATCAATATATAATTTTAAAAATTCGGAATTTTTAACTATTGTAATTAAATGATATTGATTATCAAATAAACTAAAATTATTATTAGATATTTTGTAAAATATATCTGACGAAAAAGCACTTGATAATTTAATAAAAGTATCATTATTATCATCCTTAATTATGTGTGCATATAAGCCTATATTATCTTTAGTTGCATATAATTCAAATATTTTAAATAAATTTTGTGTAGAATTAAAAGATGATAATTTTATATTTATAAATATTGTAAAATCTTGTTTCATATCAATACCTAAATTCATAGAAAAAGGTCCTTTTAAAATATTAGATTGTAATTTAAGTTCTCTTGTTGAAGTTAATATAGGTTCATTTAAAAATATAAAAGTATTAGTATCTGTTTTATCTGATATTTTATTAGGTGCTATATTATTCCAAATAGTACCATTATTATAAGATTTATTCGAATAACTAGTTAAATAAACTAATAAATTATTTTGTATTTCATTTAAATTTTCGTTTTCTATAGATATTAATTCTGCAGTATTAGTAGTATTAGTAGTATTAGTAGTATTACTAGTATTAGTATTTTCAAATTTTTCTAATGTATATTTTTGTAATTGAATAAATATTATTGATAGAATTAATATTGATATAACAACAAAAATATAATCTGGTTTATATTTAGATAAATTATTTGTTATAAAAATATACAATAATATTAATAATATGATACAGAGTAAGATAATATTTTTATAATTCATATTTATATTTAATAATTTATATTTATATAAATTTAGATTATTTTAATTTGTGTGTTATACTTGTAAAAATTTAATATTCATTATTTATTAAATAATTATGACTACAGATAATAAAAATGGAGGTTTAAGAGTAGTCAGTATTAATGGATATGATTCTGATTCGAGTACTGAAGGTGGTAATAATAATTCGAGTATTATAAGAAATAATAATATTATAGATTCAATACCAAGAGTTAATAATATTGAAACACAAAAAAATGTATTACAACAAGAACAAAAAGATAAGATAATACAATCAGTTCCACTAATAGAAAAGAATAACTCGATAAAACAAATAACTAAATCATCATCAGAAGTATTACCCCAAGTAGAAAAAAAAATAGAAGATACATCTCAAATTCCAATACAACAAGAAGCTATAATATCATCACAGCCAACTCCGATAATAACTTCTTCGCCAATACAAGTATCATCAATAACACAAACTGATAAAATAAATCCAATTAAAACAGAAGTAAAGAGAGAAGTAGAATCAGAAGTAAAATTAGAGCCTAAATTAGAGCCTAAATCAAATTTAGATTCTAATTTAGGCTCTAATTCAGGTTCTGATGCAAATTCTGATGCAGGTTCTGAATCAGGTTCTAATTCGAATTCTAATTCAGATTCTAATTCAGATTCTGATGCAGGTTCTAATACAGAATCTAATTCAGATTCTGATTCCATATCAGATATTAATGTATCAGAAATAAATTCATCATTAAAAATGAGCGGAGGGAAAAAAAAAAATATATATAATGAGGAAGATGTTTCAGATTACGAAAGTGATGATGGTGATTTAAGTATATCATCAATTGATTCTGCTGCAATATTATCAGCAGATCCTTTATATTTTAGGTTAACTAAATTTTTAAGTCATGAAAATAAAAATGTAGCAGAAATACTTTCATCAAATGAAAATTTATTAAAAAATATGAATAAAAATTTAAATAATATTTATAAAGCATTAAAAGATATTAATGAAACAATGAAAAAAAATATTAAAAATAGAGATTAAAGTAGAATTTATTTAATTAATAATTCTGGATTTTGTATAGATTTTTTATTAATATAAATAATTTCATTTTCCTCTATATGATTATTTAGATTTTTATCTTCTATAATTTCTAACAATGGTTTTTTATAAAGATAATTATAATTATCTTTGATAACCATGCAAATGAAATGATAAGAATCATTAATTTGTTCTATAGTATTAGCTCCGGTAATAATAATACATCCTGATTGAAATACAGCAATAGTAATTTTTTTACAAATAGCTTTTTTTTTTTTTGTAGAACAATGCTCTTCACAGGTACATTGTCCGTTTTTATTACTATTCCAAAAATATTGTATTTTTACTCCAGGATAAATACATGGTTCATAGCTGCATATCATATCATATTCAAATATTAATATTTTATATAGTATTTCTCTTTTAATTTCTAAGTTAATTTTAAAATCACTATTAATTAATTGTATTTTATAATTAGTAAGTGTAATATCATTAATATTAGTAACGATCATATTTTCTTGAGTATAATTATTTTTGATAAATTCGATTATAAAATTAACACATATAATACCATCTGTAATATTTTTGATTCCTGTCATTTGAATATTACCATTTTTAAAAATTTTCATATTAACATAATATAATTGATTATCATAAACTTTGATAATAGCTGTAGCTTGATTATCAAATCTTTTTATTTCTTTAATTTTTCTAGATTTAACTTTTTTTTTTGTATTTTCTCCTTTTGATATTGATTCAAATTTATTTTTTCCATATTCTAAATAAATAATACCGTTTTTATTTTCATTTTTGTTAATAATATTAGCAGAGTCAAACAATAGTTTTAAATTAATTTCTGTATTAATACCTCCAGTAGCAGTAATAGTAGAAATTCTATAATCTGTAGCAGTAAAAATAATATCTTGTGTTAGAGAAGGTTTATTACTTGACATAATAACTAAATATATTATTTAAATATTTCTTTAAATATTTAAGTATAATATCTTAAATATAAAAATATAATTTCAAATTTTAAAAAAAATATATAAATGATAGTAATAATATAAAAATTATGTTATAAATCTTGTTTTTATAAATAATTTGTAATTTTTTTCGAATTCTAATAAATCAGCTTCCCACATTTCTTCAGATGTAGTATTTTTAATTTTAGTTAATATATCATTTTTTTCGTTTAATTCCTTAAGTAATTCTTCTTTTTTTTCATATGTTAAATTATAAATAGGCATTCTAATTAAATAATCATATTTATCATCCATAAGTGCAAATTTATGTAATTTTAAGTAATTTTCAATATCACTTTTTTTTTGATTGGAAATGTGTAATTTTTCATTAATAATATCAAGAATAAATTTAATTCTAGAATCTAGATATAATATTTCATCTTCTAATTCATTTATTAAACTATATTTTCTTTTATCATAAAAATGAATTCTTAAATCATAAAATAACTTTATAATTTCAATAGCTGAGTCACATTTAATTATATTCCCTTTAGCACTATATACATGCATATTAGATGTAGATAAATTTCTACTTGATGCTAATTTAAACTCTTTTTCTATTTTAATTAATCCACTAGTTTTATCTAATTTTAATAGATTATTATTAGCAATTTCACCAGGATAAAAATCTAGAATAAATCTAACATTTGATTCTGTATAATGACTTTCGTAATCTCTTAATATTTTTGGATTTTTTTCCATATATTTTTCAAGAAATTCCTTATAATCTTGTGTCCATGTGCCAATTGGTAATTCAGTAATTTCTATTTTATTTGAAGTAATTAATTTGTAATTACCAAAACTATACATTGTTGATTTAACTTTCTCAATTCTTCCAGTAAATCCTTGATACCATGGTTTTATTTCTTCTATATCAATATCAGACGTACCTTTATTTAACATTTGTTTCAATATTTTAATAATATCTTCTGGATTATAACAAGGAATACTCGAACTAAAACCAGTACCAATTCCTGTAACACCATTAATTAAAATCATAGGAATTATTGGCATATAATATTCTGGTTGAATTTGGTATCCATCTTCATCTAAATAATTGAGAATATTATTATCTGCTGAATTAAAGATAATTTGTGTAATTGGTGTTAATGCAGTATGAATATAACGTGCAGAAGCATGATCAGATCCACTCGAATGAATACGAGTTCCAAATTGTCCAATTGGTTGTAATAAATTAATATTATTAGATCCGACAAAATTTTGTGCCATTCCAATAATAGCTTCTTGAAGACTGACTTCGCCGTGATGATAATTTGAATGTTCCGAGCAATATCCTGATAATTGAGCAACTCTAACTTCTTTAGTTAATTTCCTTTTAAAACAACAATATAAAATTTTACGTGTTGATAATTTCAAACCATCACATATTGATGGAATAGAACGTTCTAAATTATAATTTGAAAAATGAATCAAATCTTTATTAATAAAATCAGTATAATTTACTGTATTTTGTGTATAATCTAATGTATTAGATTTATCATAATTATATAACCATTGTTTTCTATCATCAGCTCTTTTTTTATTAAAAGCCATATCTAAGCTTTCACTAGATTTTTCTTCATCCCAAATATAAGTAATTAATTTCATTTCTTTAAAATAGTCTTTTGCTTCATTACTTGTAGAAGTTCCTAATCCTTTATAATATTTAATATCCCATCCTTTTTGATTCGAATTATTTTTCCATTCATAATAATCTTGATTATTATAAAATTCTATTGTATTTTTTTTATTTTTTACTTTTATAATAGGTGTTAACATAGTTGTTAAAAACCCATTATGTTTTATTAATGAAGGCCATAATGAATTAAATAGATTCATAATTAAACCAGCAATATGTTTTCCATCATCATCTTGATCTGCTAAAATCATTATTTTTCCATATCGTAATGATTTCAAATCTTTATAAGTTTTTTTAGATTCTAAACCAATAATTTTTTTTAGTGCAGTAATTTCAGTATTATCTGCTATTTTTTGCTCACTTGTATCAAGTGTATTCATAACTTTTCCTTTTAATGGAAAAACTCCGAATTTTTCTCTACCTACAACAGATAACCCTGCAATAGCCATTGATGCTGCTGATAATCCTTCTGTTAATATTAAAGTACATTCATTAGATTTAGTAGTACCGGCCCAAATAGCATCTTCTAAATTAGGGATACCTTTTAGTTTTGATTGTTTTTTTCCATCAGTTTTAGATAATTTCTTATTAGTTGATTCAGTAGCACTTTCATAAATTTTTTCAGCTAATTCAGAATTCATTATTCTAGTTATTAATTGTTTTGATAACTCACATTTTGATCCAAATAATTTAACTGGTGTTGTTAGACAATCTTTAGTTTGACTATCAAAAGTAGGGTTAACAATTGTAGAATTAACAAATAGAAATAAATTATCTTTAATATGTTGCGGTTTGAATGTTATATCTTTATATTTTTTAGTAAGTGTTTCAGTTAATTTTTTTATTAGATTAGTTAGAATATGTTCTACATGTTTACCTCCTTTATTAGTAAATATACCGTTTACAAAAGAAATACATTCAAATCCATTATCACTATAACTAACAACAATTTCCCATCTATTATTAACTTTTTCATAAATTTTTTTTCTATCATATAAGTATAATTCGGAATATTTTTCGAAATTTTTTATATTTAATTTTGTATCATTAAGACTAACTTTAATAGATTCAGGTGTTAAACCAGATATATCATAGGTTCTTTTATTAAATAGAGAAATAATATCATTATTAAGAGATTTCATACCAAATTTTTGAAAATCTGGTATAAATGTAATTTTAGTAAACGGATATTTAGTATATTTTTTAATAATTGGTTCTGTTTTTTCAGACATATTATTAGAAAATTCCTGATAATAATGTAATTTTCTTTTAGCATCTACTGTTTCAAGAATAAATTTTGTAGAAAATATATTACAAGCTTTTGAACCTAAACCATTAAGACCTCCAATAATTCTTTCAGATTCATCATCATAATTAGTACTCGTTAATAAATTTCCAAAAATCATTTCTGGTATATAGATATTATGTTCTTCATGATTAATAATATCAATTCCATCACCACTATTATATACCGCTATACTATTTTCTTCTTTATTAATAATTATTTGTATATCTTTAACAGGATTAATATCTTTACTTTTATCTTCTTTTAAACGAGTAATATGATCTAAAGCATTTACAAGAATTTCATCAAAAATTTTATAAAGTCCTGGTACATATCGAATATTTTTTTTTATTATAGACTTTGATTCATCATCAAAAATCCAATTTTCATATTCATCTTCCTTTATAGAACCAATGTACATACCAGGACGAACTAATACATGTTCTCTTTGAGTTAATTTTTGATATTTCTTTGATATATTATCTTTACTCATTTTGAATTATGAATTGATTTAATATTTTAGTAACTTAATTAATTTTTAAATAATAATTTTCAAATTTTTATTTTATAATAAATTCTATTATAAAATAAATTATAAAAATAACTTATTCAATACTTATATTTTTAATGTTTTTTTCCTTTAAGCGCTTTTCTTATTTTTTTTGCATGTATTTTTCCTACTTTATTATTTTTATTTTTAACAATCGATCGTAATGTACCCACTGTAAATAAACTTACAGCAGTAATATATGATTTAACTTTATTAATATTTGCTCTACAAGATTTTAAACCCATTTTTTTACAATAATTTTCTATTCTATTTTTAGTTAATAAGGTTTTAAGTTTTTTAGAGGTAAGTATAGAACCACCAGTTTGTATATAAGTATTATGATAATATTCAAATGGCATAACAGGATCACCACCAATTTGTACTGGTTCTGGACTAGTATTAGTACCAGTCATACTATAAATATAATCAGAAGGATATGTAGCTGATTGTTGCTGTACTAAATCATGCATATATTCATTAATACTATTATTTATACCCACAGTAATTTCTTCACCGACAGAGGGAGATAAATCAAAGTTTTCCCCTTTAGCAATAGATGATAATTCAGTAGATTCAAAAAAATTTCGAAAAGAGTTTAATAGTGACATCGTTTTTATATTAATAAAACATAAAAAAAATATAATATAAGTGTAAAAATGAATAATATAGATAAAAATTTATTTCAAAATTTAACAGAAAAAAATTTATTTAGAGAATCGACTAAGACAAATTTCTTTCAAAAAAATGCTATTAGTCATATGATACAAAATAATGAATTATCTAATATATTTTTTAGTCAAAATAATATAGATGCTTTACAACAAGGTATTCGATATCTAGTATGGAAAAATAGTAATGGTAAATATATTATAGGAAATCAATCAGAGACACAATTACAAATAATAATGAGATCGATATATTTACAATATTCTAAAAATTTGAGTTATAATATTATTGGACAAGTAAAAGATTTAAATCAAAAAGTATTAGATTTTATTATTCCACAAATTATAGTAGAGATAGATCAATATAATTATTATATAAAAGATACAAATACTCAACCTATACCATTAGAAAGAAGCATTAATACCTCGTCTGCTGGAACAAAATTTTTATTTATACGTGAATTATAAAATTAATTTTAATAGATTAAAATTAATTTTCTATATAAGTATAAATAAATAATGACAAATATTATACCTACTATTTGTATTACTGGAATTATTATTTTTGTTTCATTATATTTTTTTATTGTTTTGATTTATCTTAATTTAAAAACTTATGATTGGTTTTTTATACCATTTTTAATTGGTATATTTACAATAATTTTAATATTTATAAGTAATATTTCAAAAATAGCTAAATTAAAAAAAAATGAAATTATAAATATAAAAAGATTAAAAAAAGTAGAAACATGTCCCGAATATTGGGTAAATTATAATCAAATAAATTCTACTACAATCAAACCTAACAATATGTGTTCTTCTAAAGATATTTATGATAACGTGTCAATAGCAACAGTAAAAAAAAATGAAGAAGGAACATCAGACGAATGGAATTCACTTGATTATAAAAACATAAATTTAACTGCAATTAATAAACAAGCAACAAATGATAAAATATGTGAACGTATGTTCAGAGAATATAATAATTATGATATAACAACAGATATATCAGCAGAATATAATACTAATAATAAAAAAAATATAACATGGGTTGAATATCATAATAAATGTTTAAAAAATATATAAAAAAAATATAGGTAAAAATATATAATTATAATTTTTGGTATTTTAAACAGTATTTTTTTTAAAAATTTATGTTATTTATATAAATAAAATTTGAGTTTAAATTTACAAATTATTAATTTAATAATTATGTATATAATGGATTATTCAAAGAAATATACACCAAAGAAAACTAAAGATATTTATTGTAATTATAAACAAATTAACGATATTAAAATATTTTTACAAAATTTTGATGAAAATTCTAAAAAAAAAATTGAAGATAAAATACTATTAATATTAGGTCCTAGTGGTTCATGTAAAACTACTATATGTAATTGTATATTTAATGAATGTAATTATGAACCTATAAAATTTGATTTATTTTCGTCAAATAATTTAAAAGATAATATTTTACAGGGGCTTCAACATAATACATTAGATAATATGTTTTCAAAAAAAAAAAAAAGAGTGTTATTTTTAGATGATATAGATTTAATTTGTCAATATGAAAAAACTTTTATTAGTTTTGTTATAAAATTAATTAAAACAATTAATATTCCGATTATTTGTACATCAAATAGTATTGATGATAAAAAAATATCAGAGTTAAGAAAAAAAGCTACTAAAATATATATAAGAAGAATAGGATATAAAGAATGTTTTCAATTTATTAATAATATTATACAAAAAGAAAATATAAATATAAATTTAGAAAAAGTTTTAACTATAGTAAATAATAATAATAGTGATATTAGATTAATATTATCAAATTTATCTAAATATTTAAACAATGATGATGATATTGATACTATAATATCCTCTAAAGATACATATATTGACTATGGATTATTCGATTTTGTAAAAGAAATTTTTAGTAAAAATATTAATGATGATGAATTAAACAATATTATTCATAATGATTGTTCGCTTATATCATTACTTCTACATGAAAATATGTTGAATGAATTTAATAAAATTAAAAATAAATCTATTATAAAAGAGAAATTATTAGATTCTATTATAAATATATTAGATTTTTATAAAATATCAGATAATTTAGAAAAATATACTTTTATTAATAATGATTGGTATTTATATGAACACATATATATATTAAAAATATTAACAATAAATCATGAAATAAATCAATATTCTAGAATAAAAAAAGATGAAAACATAATATTTACACAATTATTAACTAAAAGTTCATTACGATTTAATTATAAAAAAAAAAAAAGAAATTTATTTATGAAATTACCATATAATGATGATTGTAATACAGATTTTATATTTCAGTATTTATTACAATATATTAGAAATTCTGAAAATGAAGAAATTTTTAATAAAGATGATGTTGATTGTATAACTAAATATGCAGAAGTATTTAATTTAATTAATAAAGAAGATAGAAAAATATTAATGAATAAAAATAAAAAAAAAATTTAAATATTCAATTAATAATAAAGAAATATTATGGAAAAATTATTAGCTTTATTAAATTCAACATCATTAGGTTTAACAGTTTTAGTAGTATTATCTGTATTATTATTATTATTTCTAATAATATATTTTATAATTAAAATAAAAAAATATAGTTTAACAAGTACTACATTCATAAAAACACCTGTTCAACCAAGTAAAGAAATAATACAATATGTTGCATCAAGTAATCAATTACCACCACTAAGTAATGGTAATGAATTTGCATATTCTTTTTGGTTATATGTTGATTCTTTAAATGATCCTTCAAATCATAATTTAATATTCTTACAAAGTGGAAGTTCCGGATTGGATAATATTAATTTTAAAGAAAATACTATAATAGTGTATATCGAGAAAGGAACTAATAAACTTAAATTTAAATTAAGAACTGCAAATGCTGATCAAAAAAATGTAGCAATAGATGTTTCTACTGATCCAGGTTTAAAAAGAGGAATTGATGGCATACTTAATATTAATGGCGTAGATGATCCTGAAAGAATATTTAATACAGATACCTGTTATTATTCTGAGCATGTAATTAATTATTTACAACTTCAAAGATGGGTTAATATTATAATAAATGTTGAAAATAATTTTGTGTCTATTTTCTTAGATGGAGATTTGTATAATACACATAATCTAGCAGGTAGTGATTCTACATCTGAATGTCCTGATAGTTCATTATCTAATATAATTTCTAATAAAAGTGGAAATATTTTCGTAGGTACCGATATTGCTAATAATCTATATTCATTTAAAGGATATTTATCTAAATTTCAAATATTTAATTATTCTATTACTATTGATCATGCTAAAACTATTTATAAACAAGGACCATTAAATACTTCAATATTAAGTAGTATAGGAATTCCTCTTTATGGATTACGAAATCCAGTTTATAAAATTGATGAAATAAAATCTTCTAGTACTGATCCTACAACTATTTAATTATTTGTAACAAGCTACACCATTTTTACAATACCATTTATTAATACCAATTAATTGAAATACTAAATGAGCTATAAATCCAGTTAAAAATAAAGCAAATTCCATTACATGATATTTATTAAAATATTCATTTTTGTTTGTTTTTGGTAATATAATACTTGCTAAGTAAGACCCTATATATCCGAATATTATTATAAAAAATCCGACAATAATGGCTTCAAATAATAATTTAATCATTTTTAATATCTATATATATATATATAGTATATATATTTTTCTAGATATAAATCTCTATAATAAATATATTTGATTTAATTATAAAAATTTCTGCATATAATAGTCTAAAAATATATATATATAGTTTCAAAAAAAAAAAATAATACTTAAAAAATGGTTATAATATTATATTATATTTAATATTATTAAATAATTTATTTTCTTATATTAAAATTAAAAATTTATGGCAAAATCACAAAGTATTATGTATACTTTTTTTCAAGGAGCTCTAGGAGGTATTATAGGCATTTTTGCTATGATGACTATTATTAGTTTAATATCTATCATTTTGATATTATTTGGATTTTCATTAGTAAAAAAATATAATAAACCAGGTACCAAATTATTCAGAGATATAACTCCTGGACAATTTATAGGTATTATTTTTATATTACTAGGTTGTTTACCTTTTATGCAATTTTTTATAGAAGCATTTTTATTTAATGCTGGTGCATATGCTTTTTCTTCTATTTCCAATGAATTTTAGATTAGTTGTTTTTAATTAAAAGTGAATTATATTCTAAAGAATAAGACGAAATAATAGATAAAATTATAAATATATTAAATTTAGATAAAGAAAAATGTCCAAAGTGTAATATTATAAATTAATAAAAAATAAAAAAAATATAATACTAATAAAATAAATGTCAGAAATTCTATTTAATATATTACAATTAATAATAGCAATTATTCTAACATTATTTATAATAATATTTATAATACCGTTATTTTTTAAAGATTTAAAATCTTTAGAAGATAAAAGTACTGCTTTTAAAACAGTTGATAAAAATTATTCAGTAAAAATAATTGATGGTATAATGCCATTAACTTCATCTGAAGTATTTGTAACAACAAAAAATAAGGATGATTTAAATTATGTATATATTCCTAGATCAATAAATAGAAATAGCGGAAGTCAATTTAGTTTTTCGTTTTGGTTAAATAAAGGTAAAGATTTTGAGCCGATAACATTATCTAATAAAACATTATTATTATTTGGTTTAAAGAACAAAGAGAATATAATAAAGAAAGATGCTATAGATCTAGATGCAATAATAACGGGAGATTCGGAATCTGCAGATTCTGAAAAAATAAAAATATATGAATCAAAAACCGAATCTCCTGTTGATATAGCAGATCGAGATAGTTACAGAGAATATAATGTTACAGAAGAAAAAAAAGTAATTATAAAATGTCCAATGATAAGTTTTGATAAAGATGGAAAAACTTTAGTTGTAAATATAAATACTTTAAATAATATAGAAAATAAATTTGTAATAAATTCAGAAATATTAAGTACATTAGATAGAGATACATGGAAGTTACTAACATTTGTATTTGAAGATCATAAAAATATATTAGGTTTTTCAGATGGATTAAAATTATCATTTTATTTAGATGATAAATTAGTATCAGTACAAAAATTAAACAATACTGAAATGAGATTAAATGATGGTTATATATATATATTACCAGAAATGGATGATGAATCTCCAAGTTTATCATCTAACAAAGGTTCAATAGCTGATGTAACATATTTTAATAGAGCACTAAGATTGTCGGATATTCAGGAAATATTATCTAATAGATTTAATACAAATGTATATAAAACTCCGAGAATGAAGAATAATGAATTAATAAATAGTCGTTATTATAAAATATCTTTATATGCAGAAACACAAGAATTGTAAAATAATATAAATAATATAAATATATAAGTAATAATATCTAAATAAATTTAAAAATAAAAATGGGCGGAGGTTTAATGCAATTAACATTTATTGGTGGTCAAAATATTTATTTAACAGGAAATCCTCAAATATCATTTTTTAAAGCAGTATATAAAACACATACAAATTTTTCTATGGAATCAAAAAGATTAGATGTGAATAAAACAACATTAAATTTTACTGAAATAACAAATATAATATGTAAAGTATTAAGACATGGTGATTTAGTTTCTCAAATGTATTTATGTATAAATATACCGAATATATATTCAGATAATATTAAATGTTTCAAATGGGTAGAAAATTTAGGTTTAACATTAATAAATACCATAGAAATATATATAGGAGGATCTTTAATAGATAAACAATATGGCGAATGGATGCATATATGGAATGAGTTATCATTACCATTAAGCAAGAAAAGTTTATATAATAAAATGATTGGTAATACAATAGATATATTTGATCCTGCAGAAAATAATAACAATATTTATCCTAGTCATACACTAGGTAGTGGTATTCCGTCAATAAAAGGTAGACAATTAGTAATACCATTAAATTTTTGGTTTAATAATAACATAGGATTATCATTACCTTTAATAAGTATGCAGTATCATGAAGTAGAGATTAGAATAGAATTAAAATCATTAAATGACTTATATAAAATAATTGAGGGAGGTGATTACGTAAGACCAGCATTAACAGATATAACACATTATTTTAATCAATATGTAGATACCTCGGAATTTGTAATAAGCGATAAAGATATAGATTTAGATATATATATAGAGGCAAATTATATATTTTTAGATAATTTAGAAAGAGAAGAATTTGCAAAAAAAGAAATAGATTATCTAATAGAGCAAATTGTTAGAATAGAAGGTAATTATATAAATACTTCAAACAATATAATAACTTTAAATTTACATAATCCAGTAAAAGAATTAGTATGGGTATTAAAAAAATCGGATTTAAATTTAAGTAATGATTGGTTTAATTTTACAGATTCTAATTTGAATGAAAATATAATAAAAAAATGTAGATTAATAATGAATGGTTTAGATAGAGTAGAGGAAAAAAATAGTGAATATTTTAGTTTAATTCAACCATATCAACATCATGGACAAACAAAAGATGGTATTTATTTATATAGTTTTTCTATGAAACCTAATGTATTTCAACCATCAGGAGTATGTAATATGTCAAAAGTTAATAAAATACAATTATACCTAAATCTAAATGTACCATATTTAAATACTTATACTTATAATTTAAATATTTATTCGATAAGTTATAATTTTTTAAGGGTAATATCAGGAAGAGCAAATGTAGCTTTTCATTTATAAAAAAATATAAAATATTTATATTATTAATATAATAAATGAATTCAAACTCAGATAAAAGAAATACTGTCAGAAGATTAAAAACATCAATTAGTAAAACATTACAAAATTTAGAAACTAAACCTGATGGAATAGAAAATAAAAATAATATATCAAAAATAGTAAAAAGTCTTGCAAATGATAATAAATATAAAGAACGTATAATAATAGATATAACAAATTTTTTAAAGCGTTATTATAAATATTTTAATGATTTAGATTATCAATTAAATAGAATAGATAAAAAATTTACATATAATGATAGCAAAGAAATTATTGATAATGTTAGTAAAGGTATAAATGAGGTCACCGATATATTAACACAAAATATAAATTCATTAAAAAGACATTATGAAAAAATAGGGCTTTCGGAGGAAAGTGATGAAATGAAAAATTTGAGAAATTTTGAAAATGGACATGCAAAATTAATACAAGATTTACAATATTATAAAAATGTATCAAGTAATATTTCAAAAGAACAACCTATCAATTCTCAAAAAATAGATCAATCAATACAATCATCAAATCAATTAATCAGTAAAGAAAAAAAATTAAATAAATCTAGTTGGTTACCATCTTTTGATTTTTTATTTTCCCCATCAAAAGTAAATAAATCTACTAAAGGTGGTGCAATATCAAAACAAAAATTAAAACAAAAACCGAAACCTAAAAAAACAAAAAAAAAACAGAAATCAAAAAAATAATCTAAACAAATCCTTTAAGTATAAAAATTTATTTAAAGAATAATTAACATAGGTAATTATTTAAAATGAACGAACAACAAATTAAAATACCTAAAAAAAGAGGTAGAAAACCAAAAAATGCTATATTAATAAATCAAGTAAATCCAGTAAATCAAGTAAATCCAGAAGAAAATGAATCTAAAATAATAAAAATAAAAAGAGGAAGAAAACCTAAAATTAAACAAGTTCAAGAGGTAAAAAAATATGAAGATAATTTAATAACAGAATCATCAAATATTAATAATACTTTAATCTTAAAATTACATATTGATACAGTTAATAATTCTAAAAATGAAATAATTCATAAAGATGAAAATCGTGAAAAAGAATTTTTAAATTATTCAGATATAGGTATATTAGATAGTCCTAAAGGATATAATCCGAATGATAATTCGAATTTTTATTCAAATCCAGAAATTATTAATTTTAATAATGAAAATAATTCTTCTTTTCAATTAAATAAAAAAACAAAGAATTTATTAAATGAAAAAAAAGAATCTAATATTGTACATACAATTTTAGAGGATTTTATAGAAAGAGATAACTGGCCTATTAGTACCGAGTGTGCTTGTTTTTGGTGTTGTCATACTTTTAATAATACTCCATACGGAATTCCATTTAAATATACTAATAATAAATTTAATGTTTATGGATGTTTTTGTAGTTTAGAATGTTGTGTTGCATATAATTTTTCTTCACAAAATAATATGTATGATATTTGGGAAAATTATAGTTTAATTAATTTATTATCACACAAATTAGGTTATAAAGATAATGTAAAAGCATCTCCACCTCGAGAAGTTTTAAAAATGTTTGGAGGTTTTATGACAATTCTTGAATTCCGTAATTATTGTAATAGTAATAAAATATTAAATATTTTAAATTTTCCAATGATATCATCTCAACATCAAATAGAAGAAATTAACGAACAAAGTTTAAATAATAATAGAATATATGTTCCAATTGATACCGAAAGAATAAAGAAAATAGAACAAAAATTTAAATTAATCAGACAAAAACCTATTTTAAATTCCAAAAATACATTAGATCATACTATGAAATTAAAAATAGAAACAGAATCAAAAAAATCTTAAAAAAATTTAGGTTTTAAAATATTATTTTTATTTAAAATATATTTTCCTACTTTTTCTCCTACATCATTTTCTTCTGTAACGGAGTAAATTATATTTTCTTTGTCGATAAAGTATTTAGTACCTTTTATTTTTTTTACTCTATATGATATTTCTTCTACATCTGACTCTATTTCTAAATTATTATCTAATATAGTTTGGGAATTATGTTCTGTAGATATTTCAATAGAGTTTTTTATAATATTATCTGAAAAAGTTTTGATAGTATTTTCTGTAATATTATCTGAATTATTTGAAGAGATTTCTATAATATTATCTGAATTATTTGAAGAGGTTTCTATAATATTTCCTGAATTATTTAAAGAAGATTTAATAGTATTTTCTGAATTATTTAAAGAAGTTTCAATAGTATTTTCTGAATTATTTAAAGAAGTTTCAATAGTATTTTCTGAATTATCTGAAGAAGTTTCAATAGTATTTTCTGAATTATTTAAAGAAGTTTCAATAGTATTTTCTGAATTATTTGAATTAATTTTAATATTTTTGTCCGTATCTTTAACTATTTCAATATTTTTAGTATATGAGTTAATAACATTATTAACTCTATTATTTAAATTTTTAGTAATAACATTATTATTTAATTTTATATTTTCTTTGATTATTTCAATTTCATTTATATTTTTTTTTTTTGTAAGATATTCAATTCTTTTTAGAAGCAATTCATTTTCTTTTTTTAAACTAATTTTTTCATTTGTTAAACGGATAATAATAGACACATTTTGCATCTCTTTATTTTCTTCATAGAGTTCTTCTTTTTCTTTAGTTAATGTATAAATAATATTAGATGAGTTATTATGTAATTTTTTTATATTATTAATTTCGTTTTGTAAAGAATTATACCTTAAATTTTGTTCTTCTTCATATTTTTTTAATAGATCTATAATTAAATCCATATTACTGTAAGAGGTATAAATAATTATATAAATTATCTTTATATAATTTATAAATCTTATTTTGAATAATGTTTGCAGCAATAATTGATAAAAAGGATGATAATGATGTTATTATTCCAGATAATGATAAAAATATAACAGAAATACAGGACGAAATTGATTTATTACATTATTGGAAAAAATTTGCAAAAAGATATAGTATATTACATGCTCAGAGTAGTTATTATTATAAAGTTTTGAATATTACAATAATGTTTCCTATAATTATTTTAACTATTGGGGGAGGATTTTTAAATATTATATTTGCTGATAACGATGATCCATTAATATATATATTAATTGGTATTCTTCAATTAGTAGTTGCCTTTTTTACAGGTGTATATAATTTTATAAGAATACCAGAACTTCAAGAAAGTCATAATTTACATTATATACATTTTTTAAAATTAGAAAATAATATCAAAGTGCAGTTATTAATAGGTGATACTGCTTACAAAGAATTTACTAATTTATATGTTTATGTTATTTATGTAAAAGAAGAATTAAATAGATTAATTGATAGTGCTCCACCAATACCAGAAAATATTATTAATAAATATAATAAAACTGTAACAGATGAAGATAAATTTTTAGAGAAAAAAAAAGAAATAATTAAAACAAATAGATATATTAAAAAGATTTCCTATAAACCAAATTTAAATTCTTTATCAAAAATAAATAAAAATAAAGAGAATAAAATTAATAAAGAAACTGAAAATAAAGATATTGAAAATAATAAAAACGAGATTTTACTACAAAATGAAATAATAAATCAAACTAGAAATATTTCAGACATGGTTAATATTTCTGATTCATATATAACCACACCTAAATATAATAATTTAGACATAGATAATATACAAAGAAAAGATTCTGATTCTTCAAAAGAATTAGATATTTCAACAAGATCTAGGGAAAAATATAAAATTAATGTCGAAGATACAGATTTAATTAAGGATTTAGAAAAACAAAAAAGACAATTACGAAGAAGTCTTAATTCTATTATACTAAATATATAGGTAAAAATATAATATAATACATAATAGAAGAATAACTAAAAAATTGAATAAAATAATTTAAATTTAAATTAAAGGCATAATAATGAATCAACAAGAGGAAAATAAAACAATATTATTAATGATATGTAATAAATATAATTTATCATATAATCAATTAATTCAAGATATTTGTAATATTAATCCTAATTTTATCAAACAAGAAAATCAAAAAAATATTAAATTAGCAATAAAATATAATCCTGATAAATGTAAAGCATGGATTGTAGATCCCAAAAATAAAACAAAACATCAATGTACAAGACAACATAAACATAATAATGGATTTTGTGTAAAACATAATGAGTTATACATATCTAATAAACTTAAAGGTGGTTTTATAACTCAAGAAGATATTGATAATATTAATAATTCTAAAATAAATGAAGAATCTAAAATATTAGAAGAAATTCCAAAGGTTAATACAGAAACTAAAATTAAAGTACAGAGAATTTTATTAAATAGCATTGAATATAAATTTGATCCTCTTTCACGATTTGTTTATGATTTTGATACAGATAAATATTTAGGTAAATTAGATTTAGGAGGAAATATAATTGAAAATTATAAAAAATAAATAGTAAAAACAGGTATAATATATAGATTTTTAATAGATTTATATTAAAATATTTTATTATAATAAAAAAATAATAATATGGAGTCGAAAAAAATAAAATTAAAGTCATCATGTAATGCGTGTATAAAAATGCATGTTAAATGTGAAAAAAATCATAATTCAAATATTTGTGAATTATGTAAAAAAAAAGGTAAAGAATGTCATTTTTCTATACGTAAAAAAAGTGGACCTAAAAAATATAGTGATAGTTCCTCAATATCTTCTAAAACTTTATCTTCTAAAACTTCATCTTCTAAAGGTAAAAAGAAAGCAAAATTAACGGAATTACCAATGAATAATTTACAAAATGTTCAATTTCAAAATTTATTTTCTAATATATCATCAATACCTTCTAATAATAATACTAAAAATAAACGTAATACTAGTTTATCTCCATTAAGAATACATAATGCTGCTACTAAAAATTCTAATAATATTCAATTAGGCGAATTTTTATCTCAAATGGATCCACAACCTCCTCAACCAAAGTATTCATTACGTGATAGATCTAAAGTTAAGAAAAGAAATAGAAATTTGTAAAGTATTTTTATTAGAAATTTCTAGAATATTTTGACAGTATTATCTAAAATTATATATTACATCAAACATCATTAAATAACCTAATCGATTCTCGATATCTCTATCTAATTCATGAATTTGTTGTAAAATATTCATTCTTTGAGTTTTACTTGTTTGTGTATTTAATGCTAAATATTTTGGCATTAATGTGCTTCTCTGATTATTCAATTTTTGTAAAATTTCCTTATGGCTTCTTCTTAAAATAATTATTTGTTCTTTTTTTTGTAAATCAGTTAATGTTGAATAATTAGGTAAATTTTGTATATAATTTTCTATATATTCAATAAACTCTTTACGAGTAATTGGAGTTACACCTTCTTTTTTAGGTATCTTTATATTTATATCAATCGGAGTACGTCGTGGAATATCCATTAATAGATAATCTGTTGGTACATTTGGTATATTTTGTAATAAAGATGCATTTCCTTGTAATATACGAATATTATTTGGTGCATTTGGTGCATTAGTAATATGAGTACCATATAAAAGTTCCTGAAGATTAGCAGAATTAATATTATTATAACGAGTACTATTAGAACGACGAGCAGAATTAGAATTTTTTTTAGGTGGCATTTTATTTATTATGTGTTATTTTTTAATTTAAATTATTTAAAATTTGAATATAAATAATTATTATTGAATTATTTTTATAATGAAATCTAAAAGTTCTTTATATGCGAAAGAACAAGAGGATATATCTAATAAACTTATTAAAATATTAAATTTAGATGAAGAAAATAGTATTACTTTATATGAATTAGATAATAATATTGAAAAGCAAAATAAGATCAATAATTTAATACCAGATATTAAGAAATATTTTAATTATATGAATGTTATTTCGATTACCTATCCAGATAGATGCAAAAGAAAATACTTATCAATCATAAAATTTATATTAAAAAAAAATTATAAAATATTAGTCTGTGAAGAAAGAATTAAAATTAATAATAATACCATAAGAACCACAAGATATATATTTTTAAAAAAATAAAATTTTATATTTAAGCACGGATATTTACTTAAAGATAATTTATTATATTATTTTAATAAGCGGTAAAATCAAATAATGCCTCAGATTTGTAAAGGAGAAGGTTGTAAAAAAAATGCTTTATATAATATTAATGGTGAAAAACCATTGTTTTGTCGAGAACATAAAAGTAATAATATGGTTAATGTAAAAAGTAAAAAATGCATAAAATGTAATATTAAAGAAGTATCCTTTGGATTAGAAGGAGATACATTAACCCATTGTGGTGATTGTAGAACAGATATTATGGTTAGTAAAAGCAAAAAATGTATTAAATGTAATATTAAACAATCCTCATATGGATTAGAAAAAGGTAAACCAACACATTGCATTGATTGTAAATCAGATATTATGAGTAATGTTATTACTAAAAAATGTATTAAATGTAATATTAAACAAGCTACTTTTGGATTAGAAAAAGGTAAACCTACACATTGTAATGATTGTAGATCAGATAATATGAATAATGTTAAAAGTAATAAATGTATTAAATGTAATATTAAAAGACCTACTTTTGGATTAGAAGGACAGAAATCAACCCATTGTGGTGATTGTAGAACAGATATTATGGTTAGTAAAAGCAAAAAATGTATTAAATGTAATATTAAGCAACCTTGTTATGGTTTAATAAATGGATCTCCAACTCATTGTTTTGATTGTAAAGAAGATGAAATGGTAAATATTAAAAGTAAAATATGTATAACTGAATTATGTAATACACAAGTTGGTAATAAGTTCTATGAAGGGTATTGTGCTTATTGTTATGGTAATCTACATCCAGACAGTCCAATGGTAAAAAATTTCAAAACAAAAGAAAGATTAGTTGTTGATTATATTAGAAATGAATTTTTAGAATATACTTGGAAATTTGATAGAATAATAGAAAATGGATGTAGTAGACGAAGACCTGATATATTTTTAGATTTAGGATATCAAGTAATAATTATAGAAATTGATGAAAATCAACATAGTGATTATGACTGTTCTTGCGAAAATAAAAGACTAATGGAATTATCACAAGATATAGGTCATAGATCATTAATATTTATAAGATTTAATCCAGATAAGTATTATGATAAAGAGAATAAAAAAATACCTTCGTGTTTTTCAATTACACAAAAAACAGGAGCTCTTAAAATAAATAATAAAAATAAATGGAATGATAGATTAAGTAATTTAAAAACTCAAATAGATTATTGGATTCAAAATCAAACAGATAAAACTATTGAAATAATTCAATTATATTATGATGAAAATTAAATTATTAGAAATTAAATAAATCTATTTAATTGTTTTATTGATTGATAGATATTGCGTATAATTTTTTATTATAAAATAATTTATAGTAATATAATTGTAATGTCTAATAAAACAAGAGTTTTATTTTGTGGAACACATAATTGCCAAAATAATGGTTATTCAAAAGTAGTTTTTGAATTATGTAAAAGATTAGCCGAGTATAAAGATGTAGACCTCCATCTGTTCGGATTTCAGCGCTTTCATTCAGATCCGCAACATGATGAAGAACGTAAATTACCTCCTAATATTACAATTTATGATGTATATGCAGCAGAAAAAGCTAATAATATAAATGGTAGTGGATTTGGGGATGACTTAATAGCAGACTATGTAAAGGAATTTAAACCACATATCGTTATAGTATATAATGATTTAATTGTACTTTATAGACTAGTAAAAAAATTAATAGAAATGCCTGAAGAAGATAAAACTTTTAAGATTGTAAATTATATTGATATTGTCTATAAAAATGAAAAAAATTCTCTTATAAAGTTTTTACAAGATACTTGTAATGGTGGTATTATGTTTACTCAATATTGGAAAGAAGTTATTCAATCACAGGGATTTTCTAAACCACTTCATGTAGTAGAGCATGGTTTTGATAAATTAAATTATTATCCTATACCAAAAGAAGTAGCTCGTAATTATTTTAGTTTAGATCAGGAAGATTTTATTATTCTTAATTTAAACAGAAATCAACCACGAAAAAGATGGGATACTTGTATGCAATCCTTTATTAAATTTATATCAACACATCAAAATGATCCTATTAAATTATTAGTTGGTACAGCAGTTCAAGGATCATGGGATTTAATCGATGTATTTATATCAGAATGTAGAAAATATGGTTTAGACCCAGAAGAAACTAAACGTCATTTAATTATTATGAATAATCCTCAAAAATTAACAGATAAGGATGTGAATATTTTATATAATTGCGCTGATATTGGTATTAATACATGTGATGGTGAGGGTTTTGGATTGGTAAATTTCGAACATGGTGCAATAGGAGTTCCTCAGATAATTCCAAATGTGGGAGGATTTAAAGATTTTTTTAATATTGATAATTCTTTTATAGTAAATCCTAAATGGTCTTATTATTCTGACATGAGTCGAGATATAGTTTCAGGAGAAGCAGAAATTTGTGATGTTGACGATTATGTTAGAATGATGGAACATGCTTATAATAATAGAGAATTATTAAGTAAATTTGGGCAAAAAGCTAGAAAATTAATTTTAGAAAAATATAAATGGGAAGATAAAGCAAAAGCATTTTATGATTGTATAATTTATCACACTAAAGATATGCCTAAAAATACTATAAGTCTAATCGGAAAAAATAAATCTAGTGAAATGAAATTAGATATGTTTAAATCATTACAAAGTTCTACATCTGTAACTACAAAACCTCTCAAAAAAACTGAGCAACCTAATTTAGGCGAAGCACAAAATAAAATATTTTTAAAGAATGTTGAGGTTTATGATGCTAACCAGGAAAGTGAAGAAACGTCTTCTAAACAAATTGAAACTTTAAGTACTAAAACTAGTGGTAATGAAGAAATTGATATAGATACTTTAGCAGATAATAAACTTAAGAAAGAAGAAAAACAAAATAATAAATTAGAATTATTAAATAACACTAGTTCATTTGGAAATGGTCCTTTAAATATTATATCTAATCAAAAAAAAAATTCAACTCCTATGAATATACCAAATTTAGTACCACAAAAAATTATTAAAGAACAATTAGTTAAAGAAGAACCAGTTAAAGAAGAACCAGTTAAAGAAGAACCAGTTAAAGAAGAAACAGTTAAAGAAGAACTAGTTAAAGAAGAACCAGTTAAAGAAGAAAAAGAAGAACCAGTTAAAGAAGAAAAAGAAGAACCAATGAGCAAAGAAATGAAAAAGTTGCTGGAAATGCAAGAACAATTAAGTTTAATGATTCAATCAATGAAATCTAAATAAATTAAAAGATATCTATTTATAATTTATATTAGTTTCTATCCAAGAAATAACATTATTCGAATTGTTTTTTTGTGCTATATTATAGAAAGCCTTTTTGGCTTCTTTTATTTCAATGTTTAATGATTTATAGTATTCAAATAATTTAATAGAATCATTTTTTGCTGCTTGATATAATGGACTCAATGGAATTTTGAAATCCATTTCATTATTTATTAAGAGATTTGCAATAGTAAATTCTTCAGCTATCAGTACATTTTGAAGTATCTTTAGTTTTTTTGTTGGATTATCATCCAAAAATGTATAACAATCTTTATTAAACAAATATATAAAAGCACGATTTGCTTTTATTTTATTAAATCTTTCAGCAAATTTATACAAATAGTTATCGCCATAAACCTTCTTATCTAATCCAATAGTTATTAACCAATGAAGTGAAAATCCATCATCCAATTCACATGATTTAAAAACTTTATTAAACAGTTCACGATTATTTAAACATAATGAATTAGTAGCTTCTGTAAACCACTTCTGAAACCAAAATTCATAAATAACTATATTTTTGATTTTAAGTATGTCAACAAACAAATCAGCTATAGATTCTATTGAAAAATAATAGCCTCCAGGTTTATAATAATATTTATTAACCAAATTTAGATATTCGATATCATTGTAAAATGTAATTTTTCTCCAGTTATCTAATGGAAATTTATACAATGATTGTGAACCTTTTATCTTTTCATAATATGTATTGTTGCTTTCAAGAATATATTTACATAAATTCTTACCTTCTGTTATCAAATCATAATTTTTATTATCTCGTGACGAAAATAGATTAGAATAAGTACTGTTCCATTCTTTTGAAACCAGACAAATTTGAGAATGTCTGTTTTTGCCTAAAATCAGAAATATTTCTGATAGGATACTATCTGATGGCAATTGCGAAATCAGATAGTATAACTTCTGCATTTCAGGTAGTTTATTATTTATTCAATCATAATCCTTCAAATTTTCTTATTTTAACTTATTTGTGTTAAAAAGTCACAATGCCTTTCAATTCAATAGGAAACTCTATTGAATTTATAGTACTATATAATAATAGGAAGCTCTATTAAAATAAAAGGCTATAGTTTAAATATTATTTAATTTTCATCGTAATATAATTGAATTATTTCAACTGTTTTATCAGTTTTATTTTTATTCCAATAATCTATTTGATTCTTTAGATTATTTAGTCGTTCATTCCATTTTTTATTATTATTTACTTTCAATATACCCGTTTTTTTAGGTATTGAAAAACATGATGTTATTTTTTTATTGTTTTTATTAAAATATTTATCAGGATTGAAACGAATAAATATCAAGGGTCTATGTCCTATATCTTGTGATAATTCCATAAGTCTTTTATTTTCACAAGAGCAATCATAATCACTATGTTGATTTTCATCAACTTCAATAATAATTACTTGATAGCCTAAATCTAAAAATATATCCGGTCTCCTTTTACTACAAGCATTATCTATTATTTTATCAAACTTCCAAGTATAATCTGGATATTCAGTTCTAATATAGTCAACTACTAATCTTTCTTTTGTTTTATAGTTTTTGATTGTTGGACTGTCTGGAAATAAATTGCCATAACAATAGGCACAATAACCTTCATAGCTAGGATTTTCTCGTGTTTCACATAATTCAGTTTTGCATTTTTTATTTACAAGATTTTGCATATTATCTTCTTTACAACTTCTACAATGAGTTCTAATTCCATTTTCTAAACCAAAAGATGCTGTTGTAATATTACACTTAATACATTTTTTATTTATAACATCATACATATTGTTTTCCATACAATCAGAACAATGAGTTGCTTTACCGGGTTCTAGTCCAAAATTAGGATTCTTAATATTACATTTAATACATTTTTTATGACAAACATCAATCATAACATCTGTTTTACAATCTCTACAATGTGTTGCTTTTTCACCTTCTAATCCAAAACTTGGATTTTTAATATTACATTTAATGCATTTTTTGTGACTAACATCAATCATAATATCTGTTCTACAATCAGAACAATGAGTGGGTTTATCTCCTTCCAATCCAAAACTAGGTCGTTTTTTATTACATTTAAAACATTTTTTATGACTAACATCAATCATAGCATCTGTTTTATGATTTCTACAATATTTTGGTTTATTTCCAATTAAATTATAAAGTGCATTATTTTTACAATTTAATTCATTACAAATAGTCATAATTTAGATTTTTTGTATTAATTTTTATATATTTTATTTTCAAATTTTATTTTTATATAATTTATAAAAATTTTTGTAAAAATAATTTAAATTTATTAATTTTTAAAAATATCTAATTTTTAGGTGGATACTCACTAATATTAGTAAGAGGTTTGCATCTTCCTAAGTCTTCAGCATAAATTGGTTTATATCCGCCTTCACTGCAATGTTGTGGGATTTCGCATTTATCAGGCATATTATTCCATATCTGATGCAGTTTTGAGCAATACTTATTAGTCTCTTTATTATATCTTAATCCATTTCGGTATGTATGTTTATTACTTGGTTTTATTAGAAATGATTCATTATCATTACAAGCAAATCCCATGCAATTTTTACTAGGTTTAATAGAACTATTAAACTTATATGGGTTGCATTTATTATAGATCCATTTATCAAATTCCATATAATCCATCATTGAATGATTAGTATAGTATTCTTTATTTCTTTCATTAGCATAGGCATTACAATCTATTGCCCTTTCTTCAAAAATGTTTCTATTTTTTTGTTTTTCATAACAATGCATATTTTCGCAATTAATTTTTTCTGATAGTTCAAATAAGTAATCATTATTATTTTCTAAAAATACAGTCATTTTTATTCTATTATTATTATTATATAAATATATTTATTTTTTAGGTTTAGATTTAGGTTTAGCTTTAGGTTTAGATTTAACTACTGTTTTTGGTTTTTTAACAACTTTAACATGCATACTAACAAATTTATTTATATTATCAATATTTCTATCTTGATCAAAATGTATTACTTTACCATTAACAAATAGTTTAAGTGTTGGATATGAACTAACTTGATGTTCCGGTGATTTAGTTAATCCTAAATCAGATGATTCAATTTCAGCAGTTTTAATTTTTGCTGTTTTTGTAAAATTATTCCAGGTAGGTTGAAAATCATGGCAAAAATGACACCAAGAAGCACGATAGAGAACTAAAACTGGTTCCTTTTTATTAATAATAGTTTCAAGTTTTTTATATCTATCTGGTGTAGTAATATTTAAAAGCATATTTATTTTTAATAATTATTAAAGAAAATATAAATATACTTAAAAAAAAATTACTTAAAAAATAAATAAAAAAAAATATATTAATAATATGTCGGCTGCAATTAAAAGTTATGCATCTAAATTAGAAAATAATAATTCTACAGAAAATAATGATATAGTTAATAGTATTATTGAAAGTGAAGTAGATAGTCCACAAGAATCAACACAATTAATTAATGATATGAGTGCTGAAGAATTACAAATATTTAAGGAGAAAGTTAAAACTTGGATTGAATTAGATTTAGTAATTAAAAGATTACAAATGGCTATCAAGGAAAGAAAGAAGTTAAAGGATACTTTAAATGATGATATTTTACGATTTATGATAAAATACAATATTGAAGATCTAAATACTAAAACAGGTACTATTAAATATAAAAAAACTAAGACAAAGGTACCATTATCACAGAAGAAGATAAAAGAAAAATTATATGAAGTTTTTCAAAGTAATGAAAAAATTATAAAAAAAATTGATGATGTATTTAATAATAGAGAAATAAAAGAAAAAGCTAGTTTAAGAAAAACAAAATTTAGTTAAATAACATGAGTTTTAGTAATTTCTATGAGTTCTAACAAATTCTATGGTTTTTTTTAATTGCTTATTTGGAATAACATCATCCATACTCATAGGTTTTGATGTAATAGGTTCTTTATTAAATTTTTTTACCCATATTTCTAAATTATTTTTATCATATGTATTACCATCTGGTGTAATTACTGGATCTATATATATATTATGTCCCAATGGACATACAATAATATCTGGTGGTGGTGAATTATAACTAGAATTATAAGCATAATTTTTTATATACCAAAACCAATCAGAACATCTATTAATTAAAGCTAACCAATAAAAATAATTATAATTTGTTGATTGTAATTCATTAACAGTTTTTTCTACAACACTAAATTCATTATTTCTAACATCATCAATTGTTGTTAAATTAGATTTATGAAATATATCAAGGACTGTTTTACTAATACCAATAAAATTAGATTTAGATAACAATGTACTCATAATTTCAAATTATTATAATAGTTAAGCATATAATAATTACAAAAAATTAAACTATTTTAATAATTTTTTCATAAATCTAAAATTTGATTATTTTTAGATATTTAAATAATAAATAATATTAAAATTAAAAATGAATTTTGAAATATATATATTTATATTATTATCCTTAAATTATATATTTGTAATAAATACATTAATGATTCCTTATTTACAAAATCCTATAGGACATAATCATCAATTAATTAATATAAATAAAGGACTACTTTTTAAATATTTAAAACAAAAGCATATTGATAGTATTAAAGATGATTTACCCTTAGATATATGTGATGAAATATCACAAGCAAAAGAAATATGTCGTAATTTATCAGATTTTAAATTAATCAGTATTATAAAACCTATAAAAAATAACAGAGATATAGATTATATGATATTTTACAGAAGAACTCCTACAATTCCTTGTATTATTACAATTGAAAATATATTTAGAAGTCCATATTCAAAGTCTGATATAAATTATACCGATATTTTACCAATATTAAAACAAATAACTGATAACGAAGGTATATATTTACAAACAAATGAACTTAGATTATCAAATAATAAATTTAATAAAAATATTTTGATCGAAAAATGTTATGAATTATCCAATAATTATAATAATTTATTTCAGCAAATTAAATAAATTAATATATTCGTTTGTTAATATATTGAGTTTGTCGAGCTATAAGTGGTTTATTTGCTACTAAGGTATTTATAAAACTTTTGCCTGTATTATTTATCTTTTTGGATTTTGTACTTTTTTCTAAATTTTTTGATGGTTTATCTTTTAATGATTGGAATGAAGAACTAGCACTAGTTTGATTATTTTTTTTTATTATTTTTACTTTTGGTTTAAATTTAATAGTTTTTTCTTCCTTTATTGACTTAAGATTAGGTATTATAATTGATTTTTTTCTTTGAACTGGACTAGGTATTATATTTTCTTTTCTCATTTTATAATAATAACAGATTAAATTATTTTTATATTTAATAATATTTTCCTAGAAAATAAAAATTTTTAGATCCTTGGATCTAAACAGTGGGTACAATATCATTCCATGGAAATTTTGATTCATCTTTTTTCTTAGAATCTGTTAATTTTACATTAGATTTACATATTTTAACTTGTGTGAATAATTTTGCTAGTTTATATTCTAGAATATATTTATGTAAAAAATTAGGAGTATATGAACATACAGGCATTAAAATAGATGATTTATCTATAACATTCTGAAAATTTATTTTATAATATTCATTAGCTTTATCTAAAGAATTAAATTTAAAGCATTTATAATTATTATTATACTTTATACAAAGATAGATATCAGAATATCTAGATAACATTTTATATATATAGTTTAAATAAAATTAAATTTTTATACTTAAAGAACGAAAATTATATAAAGCTAACACTCATAATATATTTGGTGAGGTAGCATATAGCGGAGCTTCGCGCCAACTATATATACCAATGAACCACAAATTTTGCCTCAGGAGTGCTACGCGCCTCTTGCTTCGCAACAGGTGTATTCTTGCAGGTATTTAGATACTTAGTATCTTTCAGTCCTATTAGACGATAGGGGATGTTGCTCGTCCGTTATTAGCCTTCGGCTTTTAATACAACCCATAATTTGCCCATACTTGAGCAAGGTATAACCTTGGAACTTTATTTGTATTAATAAAGCATGTTATTATGGAAT
>JACCDX011478096.1_pt1 | contig 59993 bp, 40 predicted proteins | sample 7449681 | NCBI WGS metagenome assembly JACCDX01 (sample SAMN15323450, study PRJNA562643) | freshwater metagenome | isolation source: river surface water | place: USA:Blue River Watershed | collected 2017-08-18
CCTCAAATGATGGAATTGTTTAATAATAACTTTGAAGCATTCGCACAAATTATTATGTCTCCACAATTTAAACCTATGTTTCAAGCAATGCTTAATGATATGGCTGCTGGAGATGATCAATTAGATAACTTTGCAGATTCTGTTGTTTCACAGGGAAATAATTCTGGACCTGGTCAAACTCAAACTGTTAGTTTGACACAAGAAGATATGGGAAATATTGCTACTTTAGAAGCACTTGGATTTGATAGACAAGCATGTGTACAAGCATATATTCTTGCAAACAAAAATCTTGATATGGCAGCATCAATGTTAATGGATATGTAATATTATTAAATTTAATTTATATTAACAAATAAAAATTGATTTATTTTTCCTCGGAATCTATTCTATTGGTAAATTTAATGGAATATTTTATCAAATTAAAGAATATTACTGAAAATACTAGTCAATATATGAAACAAATAAAATCAACCAATAAAAAATTTACTATAGGAACAGAAGAGTATGATTTATTCACTTACACATTAAATTTACCAAAAAACAAATTTGAAGATGATGTTTATGCTTCCCATCCTAATTTATTAAAATATTTACCCAGAGCTTGTTCTGTTATTGTTAAAAATGGTCAAATAGTTGATTCAATGGAAGGTCCAGAAAAGTTTTCGGGTAGAACAGATATTGACGAAGACCCAGAAGATGAACAAGATGAAATAGTTTCAAGCACATCTGGAATTTATGACCACAATAAAATTATATCATGGGCTAACGATAAAATTCTAACAATTGTTGAAACAGAAAAAGCAAATGGTAAATTCGCAATTTGTAAAATTATTTATCATGAAAATGTTAAACTTTTAGTTGCTGGTTCAAAAAATTATCATGTGATTACCACTTTTGAGCAATTGGATAAAACAATTTGTTCGCAAAAATCAAATGAAATAATGTATGGGATTTTATCTGACATCAAAACCAATTGGAATAAATTAAATTCAGAAGAATTACTCAGTTTGTTTTCTACCGGATACAGTTTAGCAGGAGAATTTTGTGATGGTCAACATTTTACAACTGGAGATAATACCATTAGTTGGTTTGGATTTTTTAAATCCGGACAAGCTCTTGATACAATTCATTCACTTGGATTACTTGAATCAATCGGACTTAAAACAGTTGAGTTTGCAAAGGTATTTGATAGCTCTATGGAATTAAATAATATTGATAAAGTATTTGTTGCTTCTCGATGTAAAAATACTGAAGGTTCTGTTTTAAGATGTACCAACACTAAAACTAATCAAACTGTTTTAGTAAAAACAAAATCAGTTAGTTATATCGTTAAACGTTTTATGCGTCAGGTTATTTTGCGCGGGTACAAAGATATTGAACGAATTAAAACCAGATTTATTCAAGCCCAAAAATATCACGGGTTAAATACAACAGCTTCAATTAGAGTAACTAATCAATTGATTAATTTTGGATTTTGGATGATGGGTAAAAAATACCCATGTACAGTACTTGGAGTTACTAAAGTGTCGGCTGTAAAAGGTCAATTACCCAATGGATTTAACACATACTGGACTGAATGGATGGAAACAACTGGTAATTCTGATATTTCTATTGGGCTTGAAGATTTTGGTGATTTTGTAGAATCTGAATATTTAGCTAGTACTCTCCTATACAAACCAAGAGCTTGGGCGAATCCTGCTGTTGTGATATTTTTCCAAGGATTACAAGGTTCTGGTAAATCAACTCTTGGAGCTGAAATTTGTTCGGAACTTGCCAAAACTGGAAAATCATCCCAATACATTGAACAAGATGATTATTGGGGAGACACAATGGCATGTCAAGGAGCTCTTCATCATGCTATTTGTTCAGAATTAGGCCCTCAAGTCATTCTTGTAACTCGTTGTAATGCTAACCAATCTCAATATAAAAGATATTTAGATATTGCACAAAAACTACCTTGTGTGATATCATTTGTATCGCCTCGCAACTTTGGGCCTTTGTACCTAATGATTAGTTTGGCTGGAATAGTTAACAGGTCTAATACTGGGGATAAATTAATGGTTGGGCGTTTTGAATATCCATTTTCTGAAGTAGTTGGATTCACAATTAAAAATTTTAATGAATTTGAAAAAGTTTCCAATTCAAAACAAATTGATTTGTTTGTTGATAATGCAGAATTAGCATCCCAGGCTACACAAATAGTTAAATCACCCCAGCCAGCTCAATCAATTGAAAAATTTGTTAAAACCAATGTGGAAAAATTAAATGGGTTAAGACTTCCAGTTAAACAAATTTGTTTCCAAATACTTACCCATATTAACAATTTATTAAATGAATCAGAATCAACCACACATATTGTTACTAGTCCAAATCCAATTTATATTGGCTTAGCAGTTAACCCAACCGATAAATTAGAATTAGATGCAATAGTCAATACACACTTTACAACACCAGGTACAATTTATAATCATCATTGTACATTAGAGTATTTTGGAGGAAAAACAAAAGTAGTTCCTGGTCCTAATCATATGCTACCTGGACAAACCGTTACAGCAGAAATTATTGGGTTAGTAATTAGAAAATCAGATAATGCATGTGCTTTTAAAATTGGAAAATTAATTTGCCAAGGCAAAGAAATTAAATTAAAAAATCAGCCCCATATTACTGGAAAAATACCATTGGGTGAAAAACCTGCTTGTTCAAACAGTTTTGTTGGATTGACAAATGAGCAAGTTAAATTTATCAGTTGGAATAAAACTTTAAATTTGACTTGTTTCTGGGCCTAATTGATAATTTTTTTATTTTCTAATTTATCTATAATTAATGTTTAAAATTATTATAGATAACTTTGAATTTTATCTGATATCCAAATCAATAGTATCTGAAGATATAACTTATCATAAAGTTCAACTATCAAGTAGAAATTTAATAACTGAAGAAAAAACAATGTTTTATGCATACATTTCACAAAGTGGAGGAATATGGAGATTGTGTTCAAAATTTCACAAAGATAGTATGATTAACAAATATGATAACTATATTCAATCAACTATCTTAAATATGCAATTACAAAAATTTATTTTTGAAAATTACGATAAATTACCAACTTACAAAAAAGAAGAAATAACCTGTTTGTTTGACAGAGAAAAATTTAAAAAAGAATATGAAACTAATGTGTCCAACAAAGGTAAAGAAATTAATAATATACGATATATTGATGGCGAAGAAGATAAAGTATTTAATTCATTTGTTCAAAATTGTATAGAGTCCGGTGATACTACTGGATGCACACAAGCTGATTTTGTAAAACATTTTTATGAAACACCTAAAGAAGTTTATAAAAGTTTAGTAAGAAATTTAAGTATAGAAATTAAAAAAAATCCAAGTGCATTTGCCCCATATAAAAAAGAAAATAATAAATATGAAAATGTGCCGACAACTTTTGGCAAAAAAATAAAAATAAGCCCGACAATTAGTTTTTATTACAATGAAAATTGGTTTAGCCCAGATCCAAACGAATCACATAAATACTACTACATTGAAATACAGTATTATTTGGAACATAATTTTGATATTGTAGATGAAAATAATAATCCGGTTGATATTACAAAAAACCCAATACCAAGAATACCAATCATGAAATATAATTTGGAATATAAATTTGGAAAATTTAATAATGAGTATTTTGGCATTAGATTAAAAAACAAATATGATAATAGTATTATTGTTGTACATGTAGGAAAAATTATTTTACAACCTAATGGAGGATTGTATAAAATTCTATCAGGATATCATATTTGTAATATTATTGATGCGGATGTTAAAATAACAAAATATGGATTATATGATTCATATTATGGAGAAGAAAACTATTATGAAGACGGTCCTGAACAACAAAACTTGGATAAAAAATACATAACAAAAGCACTAGAATATTCAGATCAAATTGATAGGTATCATTGTATGGGAACTATGCTTCCTGGTAAATATAATTGGATTTGTAGTTGTAATGAAAACAAATTTTTAATTAGACAATTAATTGAAGAAGATAATAAATCCAATACTACTTATGATTACAAAAAAAAATATTTACAATACAAAAACAAATATTTACAACTAAAAAAATTAATTAAACAAATTGGATAAATTACTCATCAATAATTTCATTTATAAATAATTCTTTGTAAATATACGGCATAACTTTTTCATTTTCTGGTAATGTTTGATAAATATTACACATGATATCATTATCAACTGGAATTATTTTACATTCATAAATTGGTAAAACATTTTTTTGGCTTTTCCATACAATATGTGTTTTAATAGTATCTTCCAATGTATTTATTTTTTCTTTAAAAACATTAATATTAATTGCATAATCATACGCTATTTCAATATTATTAAAAAGAAGTACTTTACTGATAGACATACTTAATAGTTGTCTAGTTTTTAGAATAACTAAATAGGAGTTAGACATTAATAATAATATAAAATGATTTTTTATATAATAATTTTTCAATTTTAAAATATTTAGAATTCTTTAATTAATATGGAAAGCTCGGGATCAGAAACATCATCTGAAAGTCATAGTAACTTGGTACCTTCTATAGTCCCTATTGTAAAATATGCTTATGTAGATGCTTCTGGTCAAATAGATAAAATTAGAGTATATAAATGGCAACCTTATTTTGATAAATACAATGTAAATAATTCATACTATACGAAATACCTAAAATACAAAGCTAAAAATAATAATCTTAAAAATAAAATAACAACAAAAATTCTCTATGATATACTAACAATTAATGAAAAATATAATATATTAGAAAATAATTCACATAGCCTAAAAAATAACTGCGAGTTAGTAGGAATTACAAATCCGAAATTTGCACAGGCATTTTTTGAAGTTTTAAATGATTTAAACTTAACCGATGTTAATAAATTAAAATCATTTTTACAATTTTGGTTAGGCAAGTCATCAATCAGAACCTTTAACGGTGAAAGATGTAAAATAGTTCAAACAACATATCAATTACATGGGTGTATTAAAAGTTCAACATGTTTTAACCAAATTTATGTTGAAAGAACTCTAACAGAAGGAGACAGTTTAAAGTCTTATTTAATTGAATCAATAAATAAAACGCTAAATAACCAACTAATTAGCGAAACAGCAGGTTTAAATATGCAAAATTCATAATTGGTAATTATTTTATTTATAAATTAATCTAAAAATGTATCTTCATTTAATTGGGATTTATCATAATTTATTCGCAAATAATCATATATAGTTCTAACTATAATTCTGTTTGTTTCTTTTTCAATTTCTGGTAGTGCAGAATAAGGTGTACTGGCAAGCATTTTTCTTCTTTTATCCACTAATGATTTTGTCGAGTGCGAATAGTATTTGGGTAATAGCACGTGGGGTTTAATTACAGACCAAAACAAATAATTTCTAACCCATGCTTCATGAACTATTTGTGCCGCATATTCTATGTCTGATGGTAAAGGTTTTGTCCCCAATAAAAAACCAATTGAACATGCAATTGAGTCAAAACCAAAAGTACCTGGCTTTAATTGGGTTGTTTTCCAGTGTAGTTCTCGGCATAATTCTTTATGAGTTACCTCTATTAAGTCTGATAATTCATGTCCTAAAAATATATCAGAATAATTAAAATCACCTGTTGCTGTTTTTATACTCATAATTATTTAATAGGTTAAAAATTATTAAAATAAATATTTATTAATCAATTTTTATTTTAATAAAAAAAGTGGAAATTAATTTTATAAAATCCTTTCGCTTTCTTTCTCCTTTACAATCCATTTTTCAATATTGGATTCAGTCAAATTTTCTAGTGAAGCAAAGTGTAGTACAAATTTAACTGTTATACTATTGCGCTCACGAGAAATTTTATATAAATAAGGATTAACAGTTTCAAATAAACCCAATCTAAGTAATTTATCATAGTAATGACACATCATAGATTTTGATTTGCCAACATAACTATTGTAGCGGGCTATAGTTGCTTCAGTCCAAATTTCTTCTTCGGATTTTGTTCTTGGAGTTTCAGGCAAATATAATGGTTGTGCTTTTGTTTTATTATATTGATAACAACGTTCAACTCCAACTAATCCAATAGCTTCAATTCTGTCAGCAAATCTCGGTATTAACATCCATTCTTTACCAATAACATCTGGTGGTACTGAATCTGCATTTGCAGAAGAAGATACCAATTGAACCATACGAATCGTTAAATTAATAACTTGTTCTGGTTGATCTGATATAATTTGTCTAAGATTTTCATAATTTGTATTTGATGGAAAAAACTTTCTGTCATCTGCATCATGTAATAAACTTGCTAGATTAACTGCGAGTTTATCAGTTTCACTAATTCCATAATCATGGGATTCCAATGCTTTTGTTGAATGTGCTAATACTGCCAGCGCATGTGATATTCCATGAGACTTGCAAACATTAGCATTGGTAAGAATTATATTTAAATTAATTATATATTTATCCATTGTAAAACTTACTATACCTATATTATTAGATAAAAAAATCAATTTTTATACCGCATCACAGTAATCACATGGACTTTCCTGGTTGGGCTGGTTATTTGGGTTAGTCTGAATAACCGGGAAATTTTGCGCATTTTGTGTATATTGGGCACATGCGTTGGATAATGTTTGAGTAACTAGTGCGCTAGCTTTCTTTACTTTTTCATAAACACCATTGGCTATTTTACCGGTTTGGTTTTTAAAAGTTTTATTTGGTTTTACCTTTAAATCATAAATAGTTAAAGGTAAAATATTATTTGTATATTTGATGTTTTCTGAATCTGAAAAATCAGAATATTCAACATATCCAATTATTGTAATAGCAAAGCTATCTGGAACCACATGGTCTGAAATAGAAATTGGAAGATGTAGTTTGTCTTCATAATTTTCCCACAGCGAGTTTCCAAAGGTATTAGTATTATTAGTATTATAAACTGTATAAGACATTACAAATTATTAATCAAATCAATTAGCTTAATAATTTCAATTTTTTTTGTTTATTAAATTTTGTTGGGACAAATTACTTACTGCCATCCAACCATTTTAAATCTTTCTGGTTCCAAACCAAAATATTTGGTTTTCCATTCGCTTTGAGCAAAAAACTCCAAATTAAACCATTCTGATTTTCTTGCTTTTAAATCTTTTACTACTTGGTCAAAGTTTGTGGATGCTACCATGGACTCGACTGCTAATTTAACTTGGCAAATTTTCCCATAATCAAAACTATCATATTCATAATGAAATACTTCCCAACATTCACCAGATTCATCCACATAGTCAATTGATAAATCCAATCCCCATTTGGTTTTGTAATTTACCAGTTTATAAATTAGCGGATTGGTTTTAGCATAGGATTTTAGTTGGGCTAAGGCTTCGCCGCCATAACCTTTACGTTCCAATAACATCGAATGATTTATCACATAACCTGATAATTTTTCATCTTGTAAAAACCATGGTTTATGAATACTGGTTCGAAATCCTCTGTAATGAGTAAAATCCAATTCGGGTTCCATATTTGTTTTTGCGTATAACTGTTCAAGTGGACATAAATCGTATCCGTTTTGGTCAAATGATTTCACACATTCAGATGAATACATAAAATCTCCGACCAACAAATTATCTGGAACTGGTTTAGTCCAGCAAGAAGCCGGGTCAAAGTGAGATTCAACCCAATACAAATCATTTTTCCCATTAGGAATTGGTGTTTGCATTTATTAGTAATATTAAGTTACTTAGCTTTAAATCATTTTTATTTACCAATACTTTTTACTCGGCATTTGATCACCGTCCTTAATAAATTCAATAACCTTTCCTACTGGACTTGCATCAAATACTCCATGAGTTACCACGGATTCTATTTGTGACTCCCAATCCATTTCCAAAGTTACTTTGCATACATAATGTTTTTCCTCATATTCAATACAAACTTTATTATACACACCTGGTTCTATTACCTTCTCAATATTTATAATATCAACACCAGCATATGGGTTATAAGTGTCAATTTTCCAATTTAAACAAACTGTATTGGGTTTCTTTGGGTTCCCTTGTAAAGCATAATTGCGAACTCCAAATAAATAATATTCACAATCTTGTGCATTAGATACTTGATTATGTTCGTAAACAACATAAAAATCAAAAATACCAACTCGTTTCTTATATAGGAGTTCCCATTTGATTGTGTCTGGGCGGGCCTTTAATTGTTCAACCTGAACAATTTCTTGCAAGTGGTTTTCTTTAAAACAACGAGCACATGCATCCCAATATTTATCCCAGGGACAATCATCTTCTGAATTTGCTGTTTCAGATTCTTCATCTGATGCTTCTAATTCAATTGGTTCGGAATTTTCCTTTTCTTTTTCAGATGCGCCCTTTGGCTCCTTGGGTTTTTTTTCACAAATGGCTATAGGATAAGACCCAATTCGTTCATAATTTTCATGACAATAATCACAAATTAATCTGGATGCAAATTTTTTAACTGGGTATTCGTTTTGGTCACAACCACATAATCTGGTTTCAGTATTAGTTAATTCTTTTGGATAAATTTTTTTGCATCCGGTACAATAATTATCCAAAGCTAAATTAATTATATAAAATTCAGGAATTTGTTTTTCCATTTGATAAAATAAGTTAATAAGCCTTTATACCTCAATAGCCTATTACATTTTGTACTGGGCTTTCTCATCCACACTTAGTGCACGAAAAGCCTTAATACAATTGATTGAATCCGGAATGAATCGCATATGGTCTTCCAACATCCAGTCAGATTCAGGGTACACATCAAAAATGTCATTAATGCCAACCCAATACTTTTTGGAAATTTCCATTTGGTCTACCGGTTTAGCCTCTTCCTCTGGTGGTGTTACGTCATCTTCTGTTTCAATATACAGAATGTCCGCTTCAGTTGAAGATGGTCTTGAAATTCCAAACTCAACTTGTTTCCCATCTTGACATGCACTGTATGTCCAATATCTTGGGTCTCTGCCATCATCAGAATACTTTCCCAATGGAATTAAGAAACACTTGGACAAAGTTGATTTAGGAATATTAATTTCCTGAGTTATGGTCCAAATTGCCTGAGCAATTCTATCTGCTGGTAATCCTGGCTCCAGGTGTTCACCTGCAGCCGGGGCTATCTTAGAGGCAAAATCCACGTCAGGTCCAGAACCTCTACGTAAAATCTTTATACGTAAACTTTCCATTCGTTTACTTCCCCATATCCATAACTTATCAGTTGCCTTTTGTGGCATAATGTTGTCAGTCATGTAAAATGCATATGGAGATTCTTTCCAAATACCATTGAATGACAATGCACAATTCTCAGTATTTGGAATAATCGTTTCCGAACCATCAAATGGTTTCGGCGAATATTTAACAATTCCTTGATGAATTTGATTGCATTCGATAACGTCACCAATGTACATTCCTGGAAACCAGGTTGCACTAGTTACGGTAAAGTTATTTGTTCCCCAAGCACCGCCTTTCCATTTTCCATTGGATTGACGAGTTGATTGGCTTAATACGAATTGGACAAAGGTGTCCCTTCTAATATGAGAATCAGAAGTTAGTTGATGAGGAGATGAAATTGTTGACATGTCGGGAATTTCTGTTGCACCAACAGTAGGTGGAAACTTCCAACAATAAACAACTTTATTGGTTTCAACTATTTTTGCGGAAAAACCGCAGTAGGTAAGCTTTAAAATCTCTAATCGTGTAATAGGGTTCATTAAAGTCTTAAAATTAAAGGGTCCTATAAAAGTTAATTTTTCAATTTTTTTAATTTATTTGTACTCAATTATAAAAACCCAAAATTATGAAAAAATTGTTTTTTTAACTTTTAATCTAGTTTATTTATATAATTCTAATGCAATTTCTTAAAGGTTTAGTTAGTCTTGTATTTGGGCTTATTGGAGTCAATGGGCTTAATCAATTAGCATTTAGTGGTGGCGGTGCCTTTGGTGCTGTTGAAATTGGTATTCTTAAGTACCTTGAAGCTGTTAGTCCTACAAAGTATGATTTTTATACTGGAATTTCAGCTGGAGGAATTAATGCCGGTTACCTTAGTCATTTTAAAAACTTAGATGAAGGCATTGCAAGTGCTGAAAAGTTTTACTCGTCAGTTAGAAACAAAATGATATATTCAATTAGTCCTAGTACAAATGTATCTCTTTTAAATACTTATCCACTTGCCAAAACAATGAATGCAATTATCGGAAAACTACCAAAACCAACTGTTGAAACTTATGTTGGAACCACTAATTTATACACAGGCAATTTAGATGTTTTTAGATATGATTTGCTTGAAACATCTTCTGATCGAGTTAACTTATTAATGTGCACTTCTGCAATCCCAGTTGTATTTCCTCCAATAACCTGGAAACAAGCTCAATATGCAGATGGAGGAACTTTACAAAACGAATTGATAAATGTTGTTCATGATTCATCTTATTTAAATGTAACTTTTATTACTCCTTCGGTTGGTTCTATATATAATAATACACCAATAACAAGTTTAACCCATATGATTTTAAGAACAGGACAAATTGTTGTATCTGATTTTAATAACGCTATTCCAAAACTAAATACCAATTGCGATAATCCAATAGGTGAAATTAATACATATTATGTAGACCCAATGTTACTCGATGGTTATAATATGCTTAATTTTGATACAGGTGATGAATTAGTTGCAATTGGATTTTCAAATGTAAATCATAAAAAATCAGTATTATGCTGAAAAACCAATTTATAATTTTATTAAATTTTAAATTAGTTTTTACTCAGATGGTTTTGACAAGTCTTTTATCATAAAAATAGAATCTTCACTAGGTAAAAAATATTTATTTTTAATGTATGCAATATGGTCATAACCCATTGTTTGATATAATTTATATGCACTAATGTTTGAACGTCTTGTATTTAAACAAACAACTTTATTGACATTGTCAACAAAATGTTTTTTAATTAATTTTTTTGCCAAACCTTTTCCTCTATATTTTGGGTCAACACAAATCATCATTATTCCGTAAATTTGTTTATATTGAATATTTTTTTCCATAAATAATTTTCCATTTGTATTTACTGGTTCAAAAATATCTTCTTTATAGTTATCAGTTAAATTAGGATTAGCAGTTTCATCAATATCAAACTTTTTATTGCAAGGAGTTAAATAACCCTGTAAAAGTACTCCAATAATTTCTTTTGTTTCTGCTAGTTCTAATATAATTGATTTATCCAAATAAGGCCTGATTGATGCCTTATACCAACAATCAGTTTGGGTAAAGCATCTAGTATGGAGTTCATACACTTTATCTAAATCTGACTGAGTTCCACGTCTTATTTTCAATTTCATTATCTAATATAAGACAACATCTTTTAAATCCATTTAATTAAATTTTTATTCAATTTAAAGAACTTAATTCCCAGTTATTAAATCCAAATTATTAATTGGAAAAAAATTTTATATAAAAATATCTTATTAGTATATTGCAAGTTAGGAATGAACAAAAATAACAATCAAAAAGAAAAACTTCCTAGAGGAATTGTAATTGCCAACAATAAAAAACAATCCGATATCAATAATGTTTTAATACTACGTGATGAAATGCTCGCAAATAAAATTGACGAAAAACTTATTAAAAAATTTCTTGACGAACAATATGAAAAAATAAATGGAGAGTACGAAAAACGAATTACAAAATACACTGAAAAAAACAAAAATCAAGCCAAAAAAAAGTCAATTCAAGAAGTTAAAAAAAAGAGAGAAAAAGCTGTTGAGTTTCTTTTAAAAAATAAAGCTTTTTTAGAAGAACATGGAGCCTCCAAAGAATATATTAAAAAATATGTGGAAAAACAATATCAGGAAATTAACGAATATTATGATATTTCAAACATTAATTTTGATGATTCTGATTCCACAGACACAAATCCAAATGATTTAGCTGATTTTATTGATTAGTTTTAATGTTTAATAAGCAGGCTCAATTAATCCTTTTTTAACAAATATTTTTTTATCAAATAATTCCTTAACTTTTTCATTATGTGTGACATAAAGTATAATTTTATCTTTAAAAATATCTCTTAAGTTTTTACAGATTTCAACTGCAAGTTTGTCATTAAGATTTTCATCAATTTCGTCAAATAATAAAATATTATAATTTTTTGTTTTAACTGCATAAATAATTCGTGCAATTAGTAATCTAATTCGTTCACCGCCAGATAAAGTTTCAATATCTACAAACTGATTCGAACTTAATCTATGTGATATTTTTGATGCCTGTAATGAATATTCTACCAGCTCTGCATTTGCATTTTTATCATAATTTGTTATTATATCATATAAATTTCCACTAAATAAACTTTTATGATTTGGTAAAGTTAAATAAGTTTGTGAATTTATAACTTCAATTGCTGGGTTTATTTCTAGTTCAGTTGGTTTTACAATACCTTTAAGTAAATAAAGTAATGTGGTTTTTCCGCTACCTGATTCACCATTTAATAAAATATGGTCGTTTTCTTCAAATGCTAAAGTTTTATCTGCCGGTAAATAAAGTTTAGGTTTTATGTTTGTAATTTTTTTTATTTGAATGTTCTTAACTTTTGTCTTTTCTGCTATTTCCTTAAATTCTGGAATAAAACTATTTAAATAAGTTAATCTTTCTTGCATTTTGGCGTAGGTTACTTTGGTTTTATAGTATTCATTAACTATATCTCCAATAAATTCAATATCATAAATAATAAGGAAATAATAGAAAAAGTCAAACTGGTTAAGCTCTTTTATTTTTAACCAAATTACAACAATTATCATCGCAAACATAACCATGTTAACCTTCAAGTCTAAATTATGATTAAGAGTTTGAATTTCTTTGTTGACCTTTTCAAATTCCGCAAAATTCTTTGATAAGTATTCTTTATTAAATTCATCGTTTATTAAAAAGTTCTTTCCGTTTATTAAATAGTTTCTAATAATTCCTTCATATTTAAAATAATCTTTTGATAACTTCTTTTCATCTTCCATTTTGTGTTCATTTAATGATTTTACAATTGAATAAAATACTGCAAATAATCCAATTAAAATACTAAACTTTTTATTTAATGCAATTATTACCAGAGTTAAACATCTTATGGGAATATCGTATTTTTTTTTCATGTTTTCAATATACTGTTCTAAATTTTCATTAAAATGGTCAAGAACATTAAAATATTCAACTAAATCAAAATTTAATAATTCTTTTTTGGACATTGCAATTACACGTTCATTAAAATATTTATTATTTGCCAATTTTATTTCTTTCATTAATTCAGTTTTTACATAGTTAAATTGTCTTTCAACCGGAAGATTCAACCCGAAAGTTCCCAATAATAAAATTGCATATTTGGTAACCATAGAGGGTTCATTTTTTACTTTTTCACTAAAATATATCAATAACCAGTAAAAACTTTCTTTTAAAGTTGTTGTTAACATTGAAAAGCCCAAATACTTATAATATAGGATTCTCAATTCATACTTATCAAGTAATAAATCAAAATGTTCTTCAATATTCATTGCTATTATATACAATTGTAAAAAAATAATGGCGTAATTTAAAAATAATTTTCTATATTTTTAAATTGAGCAACACACATCTATTGGGTTCCCAAATAATCGCGAATCCCGCAAGGTTCTCCACATAATTGAATTAGTGACCCATAGTAAAAAATACTAATTGACTTTCCTTTAATGTCATTGTTACAACAGGCACAACTTATTGTATAAGTGCTTGGCTCCTGTCTGGAGATATTATTTGAATTTTTAACTTGGACTTGTTCTGTTCCAGTTTTTTTGGCGAATTCAGTGGATTTCACTGTCATTAAATATCAATAGAAACTTCCTTTATACTATTTTTTTTATTTTTTCTATATGCGGTTTTAACTGTTTTTAAATAATCTGGCCAATTTGTAGTTCCCATTGCACTATTGCAGTTAAAACACACCGGTCTTAAATTATCAATAATTGTTTTACCTCCATTAAATTCTGATACAATATGACCACAATGAAAACCATTTTTACCTCGGGATATTTTATTGGCACAACCATACTTACTAAATGGACATGGGGAACTTTCTAGCTCCCCATAATAATTTGCCCATACTGTTAATCGGGTTTTTGGTGTAATGTTCTTTTTAATGTTTTTAAACTTGTGATCTGGAACAATTTCTTGATCAATCAAATAATCTAAAAAATTATTATTAATTAAGGAAAATATTTTGCCGTCTTTAACATTTGCTAACTCATCTTTATAAAACATATCAGATGACTCCAAATAAAATTCTTGATAGTCAATTAATTTATTAAATTTTTTATTTTTTGCTTCTAAATCCCCGGTCAGTTCATCAAAATTTTCAAATTGAGTTAAATAATTAATTTCAACTAGTTTATCAACAAACTCGCTTAGTGAGTATCTTTTATTTAAATTTGATTTTTTTTCTGAAAAATAATTGGAGTATTTGTCATGTAAGTATTTTTTTAATGAAATATAAACTGATTCCTTAAATTCATCTAAACTAACATATTTTGCATTTTTATGGGAGTCACGATTAATTTCCTTAAACAAGTTTTTGGCTTCTTTATTTGTATCTACACGAAAATAACAAAAATTTAAATAATCTATTACGTCATGCTCTTCGTATAGCATTTTTGCCATTTGTAACCGATGTTGACCATCTAACACATATAGTTTAATTGAATCATCTGAATTATCTAAAACAACTGCCACAACTATTTTATTTTTGTAAATTAAATATTCTGGGTGAGCTAAATAAGAATTCACCATTTGTTCTACCTTATCTTGATCCAAATCTGTTTGGTAAGGTGGGGTAAGTAACTTGCCATCATCTAATAACTTGGTTGCCTGTTTAAAAGTTAGTCTTTTTTCTTGGCACCTAGCATGATCTGTTACATTTGACCCGGGTAAATTTAGTTTGTTCATTTAATTTATTTAGTTTTTATTTGTTTAAATATAATTGGGTGATTCTTTTAATTTAAACTAACCTGTAAAAATTATTTATTTTCTTGGCTTTTTTTAATGAATAGAAAAATAATTATTTACTTGTTACTTATTTGTCTAATTGGATTGGTTTTAAAAACAGGGTTAACAGAACATTTTACTATCGGGTCCAATGAAAAAAAATCAATTTTAATTACTGGTATTCGCTCACAAATAATTGGTGAATCAGTTAGAAAACAATTTCAAAACCAATATAATTTGTTTTGTTTAATTGAACCAGAAGAACCAAAATTATATGAGCTGGAATACATTACAGGATTAGTTGATGAGAAAAATATTACTGGGACAATAAATCAGATTAGTAAATACGGTCCCTTTGATATTATTATTAATAACTTGCATGATCCTAAACAAGTTTCCCGATCAATACTCAATGTTTCACATAATCTCAACATTAAATCAAATATTAAATTATTAGATGGAATATTACCGTATGTAAATCCATACGGAAAAATTATTAGTTTTATGACAAATTTAGAAGAATTTTCTGGGTCAAAAGTTCTAGACTGGGATATGGGATATTTTATAAAATCCAAGTCTGTTGAATCTTATAAAAATAAAATAGCATTGGGTACTATTAAATTTCCTGAATTGGCTAATGGAAATGGTGAATTTTATAGTGTGATGGATTTTATTTTAAACAATCAATGGTCCGTATTGGCTGGTAGACAATTTAATTCTAATAAAATTCATGAAAAACTACCAGGATATATGTTTGAATTGGCTGAATCTGATTCTAATGGTTTAGCTGGTAATTTTATTAGTAACTCTGAACTTGTTGGTCCTGCATTATCACTAAATCAAAATCAAGCCCACCTTAACAAATTACAAGAAAAAATATTAGGAAAGTTAAATATTATCTGGTTTAAAAATACTCAGGAATTTTTAACAGAAATTATTGAAAAATTTGTTCCTGCTAAACACCATATCATTTTGTTTAATTTATTCAAATATAATTTCATTCCAACTGACAGAGCAGTAACAACTAACACAATTAAAATTCAAAATAACCAAGTTGTTCCTGATTATGATAAAATCATAGGTAAAATAAATAGTTTAACCAGGTTAATTGTTTTTTCGGGATCTGTTGAACAAACACAATTTGAAAAATTTATTAGCAAAGTTCCTGAAAATATTTTAATTCTGGTTGATACAACATGGAATAATTTTACTCCTGATAACCAAACAAACCAACAAAACCAACAAATCCAACCATATAAAACAAAAGGTACAAATCGTTGTTATAAAAAGTCAATTAGTCGAACAATTAAACCTACCCAACTAATAAAATATTCAAATGTAATCACAATTAATAATTTACCACAAGTATTACAATCAAATGATACATCGATTGGATATGCGTGTGCTAGTCTTGAAATGTCCAAACTTATTAATGGGACAAATGGTTCAAAACTTGCAAATGAAACAGATATATTAAATATGTTGGAAAAAATAGAAACTGGTCAAATTGATAAAGCAAAACAATACTATTTGTCTCAATTGGAAATTTTTATTGGTTTGTTAGATAGTACAGGTCTGGAGTTCCAGGTAATTAACCCAGTAACTATTAAAATATTTTTAAAAAAATCTGAAAAAAATACTCTAAATAATGTGATGAGAAATGTTACTAATTATAATGCTAATTTTGTCAAAGTTATAAAAACACCAGATGCAAATGAACTTTTCCTGTATATTAGCCTGAACAAACTATCTAATGAACAAAATATTCAATTGGTTAAAAGTATTCAAGCGTAATTTATAAATCATTCCTTGATTTTATTCGCGAAACAATTAATGATGTTGACATGTCTGGATAACGAGTACCAACAATTACACGCGCAGCCTTTCTTGGTTCTGCATAATAATGATCATCAGGACTGTCATATTCTGGAGATATTAAAATAAAATCCAACTGATTAGCTTCCATAAATTCTAATGTAGTAATCAAAGGAGCATTTGGGATAACTTGGTCAACCCATTTTGAATTTTTAACTGTAATAACCCGTTCTTCTGTTGTTTGAATTGGAACCCTTTTATAAGTTGCTACATCTTCATCTGAGTGAACACCAACAACTACTTGACCATATTGTGATGCTTGTTCGAACTGTTTAATATGACCTATATGACATAAATCAAAAACCCCATTGCAATATATTCTGGGCATAAACTGTTTTAATAATTAGTTGAAAATAATTTAAATTGTTAAACCAAAAAATTCAATAAAAAAAATTGGAGAAAAAAGTTGAGTTTTACAAAAAAATTTCGCGCGCGCGCCCGACCCCAACTGTTGTTTGTTCCAAATACAAATCATTACAGCCGATGTTAATGTATGGAAATTATTATATATATGGAAGTCATCTGTAAATATTTATATATATACTTATAAATTATGTTTTATTATGTTAATTGGTATGGTACTTAATGTACATAAAAGTGGTACTTTTGTTGTCTTTTATATGGAATACATGTTGTTGTTTTATAACAACTTTTATAGTCATTATCTTATTTGTTTTTATTTCCATTAGTTCCAGTTACGCAAATGTGACAACATGTATTCCATATAAAAGACAACAAAAGTACCACTTTTATGTACATATATATACATCTAAAATATGATTGAAAAATACATATATAATATGTTATTATACATTAATTACGATGACACACATCTTTATAATAATTTCCATACATTAACATCGACTGTTATGATTTGCATTTGGAACAAACAACAACAACCCATTAGTTCCGCGCGATTTTTTTTTAAATTTTTGCGAAAAATATTGGATAATTTTTTATTTTATTATTTGCTTTTTTTCAATCCATTTTTTCCGTTTTGTATTTTTATTTTATGAAGTAATTACTATTGCAATTATTTGATATATCGGAATAAAAATTAATATAATATATTGAATTACTTCATAAAATAAAAAAGTTGTTAAATTGTTATTTATTGTTGTTGTTACTAACAACAGTTATTTCCATTTTAATAAAATATTTAAAGACTAAAACTGTTATTTTGTAATGGAAAAATTTTCTTGCGAAAAATGCAATAAAACATATCAAACGGCAAATGGACTGTGGAAACATAATAAAAAATATCATAATGACAAAGATAAAATAAAAAAAGAAAGCATTTGTTGTTACTGTAATAAAAAATTATCAGACAGACATTCAAAATGGAGACATGAACAAATATGTATACTTAAAAACAAATCAGAAAGTAATCAAATTAATGATATTAAAGAAAAAATTACAAAACTTGAAACTGAATTAGAAATTGTAAAAAATAAACCAGCAACAATAAATAATATTAACAATATTAATAATATAAAAAATATCAACAAGGGTGTAATAAATTATATTAAACCACCCGGTTCTGAAGATATTAGTGTGATAACAGAATATGAAGCAGAAAAAATACTTGAAAAAGAAATGAATTGTTTAATTGCGTTAGTTGATTACGTTAATTTTAATGAAAACTATCCTGAAAATCATAGTTTTTGTACTACAGCGTTAAATGACAAGTACATCAGCACAATTAACACTGAAACACTTACTATTGAAAAACAAAGAAAGAAAGACTTTTTTGACCTGATGTTAACTAACAGCCTAAAGGTTATTAATGTGTTGTATGAAAAACTTAAAAATAAAAAAAATCCAAAAGCACTAAAGTATAAAGAAAATATAGACAAGTTAACTAATTTTGTAGTTGTGAATAATAAAGGGAAAAAAGCATATGTGGAAATGATGAACACTCTTTCATTTAATAAACGCCATTTAACACAAAACACATGGGGCCAATTGATGAATAACGAAATTCCCGCAAAACCAATAATTGAATACAAAGAAGAAATTAAACCAATTGATATTCAAAAAACTTATGTAAAGCCAAAACTAATACCGGATATGTCAGATTCTGATTCAGAATTATCGGATTCAAGCAATGAATCAGTCAAATCAGTAAAATCAGTTAAATCAGTTAAATATTCTCGTTCTGATTCAGAATTATCAGACTCAGACGAAGATTCAGGCGATGAATCCGACGAACCAATTGAAATGAAAGTTCAGGGAACTACATGTTTATTAGATGGAACTAATTTATATAAAATGACTGCAACAAAACAAAAGGGAGAATTTTATGGAACATTTATTAATGGTAAAGTAAAAAAAGCAAAGAAAACTGATATTGAAGTTTAATTTTTTTCAATAGGAATATTTTTTATAATTAATCATAATTTAATTATAAAAAATTGAAAAAATCACCCAATAAAAACGGGTTATATATAATTGTAATGAATAATTTAACTACAGATTCTGATAAATCTAACACTCGCGGTGGATATACTTACCAAATAGATATAGCACATATTCTATTAACACCAGCGATTGAAAATTACCTTAGGGACACCATTGGTATTGGTGACCTTGAAAGATATTCTTCACATCCAAATCCCAAAGAATGTGGAAAACTAACCAGGATGGAACGAATAAGCAAATTAACTGATGACCAATTTGTTCAATTATGTCAAGATGAACCAATTGATGTAATTAGTATTATGATGGAGTATCAAGATAAAGAAACTGGATATACTGAAGTTTCTGGATTTTACGAAATTATAAATGGTAGACATAGAGTAACAAGTGCAATTGCACGCGGGCTTGAACAAATTAATGCTCATGTTAAGTTTAGGTTTTTTTAGTTTGAGGTTAATTTTTTTGAATAACTAGGAATAATCTATCCGCTTCTGTAATAATTTGTTTTCCACCTTTTTGTTTCGCTTTTTGTTTAGAAATTTCATTGTTAATTTCAGTTAATTTAGAGTCACAATCTTTAATAACTTTTTTTATTATATTTATATCAACTTGATAAACTTCTTTATACTTTCGGTATTGTGCTTTTTTCATCATAATTTTAGCACATGACTCAAGTTTTTTAATGTTATCTGCTTCATAAATTAAAATTAGTTCAATATCATTTGCAAGCCCACTATTATGACTATTTAAGCGTTTTTTCAAATTAATAGTTCTTCCAATTTTATGTAGAGTAATTTCAGTATTTAGGGCTCTAAAAACATAAATAACACCTTTTTCTGGATTGGTTTTTGGTTTCTGATTATTTTCCAACTTTTTTATTTTATCTTCAAGACCTTTTATAATAAATTGTTGAAACTTAAATAATGCCTTTTCAATTTCAATAAAATATGCTCTAACATCTTCACCTTTTGGGCTTTTAGTTAATAAACAAAATCTTTTTGCTGCATCACTTGTTAACATATATATTTTTTTATTACTACCACAATGTGTTGTACTTGTTGTTCCTTTAATAACATAGTCAATATTTTTTTTGTAACTATTTTTTATTGTTTCAACAAATCCTTTTTTAGATTTTAAGTCTAACCATTTAATGAGCAATTCATGATTTATAATAAATGAGTTATTTAGTTCAATGTAACTTTCATCAAAAACTTTATAAAAATCATCAATAAAGTTATTATTTATTAATGTATACTTTTTTAAAAAATCAATAAAAAATATTTCTTAATGTATTTTAATCTTGATGGGGGGGTACCCCCCCAGCAAGTTTATATACGTGCTTTAAAATTTAATTAGTTTTACATTGCTTTCATTCGATTAATAATGTCAGTGGTTGATATCTTTGAATAGTACTCAATTTCTTTAAAATAACCAGCTGATTTAATTGACTCATAAAATTCTTTTTGTTTTTCACGGTCAGCATCATTGGAAAATCCATGAACAACCATATCTATTTTGTTTTGGTGAATAAAATCCATATCAACAACTAAAGGACACGGAAATATAATTCCATCAACTTGTTTTATTGATTTAACAATTTCCACACGGTCGGTTTCATTAATAATTGGAACACGTTTGTATCCAGCACAATCGGCATCTGAAACAACACCCACAAGTAAGAATGTATTATCAGGGTCTCCCAGTGCATTCTTTGCTTTAATTAAAGATTCCAAATGTCCGCGATGAAAGAGGTCAAACACGCCGTCAATATACACAACTTTTCTCATATATACAATAAAATAATATTTAAATCTTTAAGTTAAAAATATTATTGGGATTTTTTAATAGAAATTTTACATTATAAAACCAAGCTATTTGATTCAAGCAACATATCAATTCCTTGTGCACTAAAAACAAATGAACTATAATTCTTTTTTAGGTCTGCTATTGTACTTGCAATTCTTTCTTTACAGTTAGTAATTTTTTCTTCTGATGCTTGTTTAATTCCATCTGATAAAATACTATTGGAAATTTTTCCGTCTGATAAAATTGTATCTAGTCTTGATTTCATTTCCATATATTTTTCCATTTTAGTAAATTCAACAAGTACAATCAAGTAATGAATATATTGGTCTTTAGATTTATCCATTTGTTCCATTATAACTTGATATAGGTTTGGGTTAAAAACCAATTCAATAAAATCCATTGACTCAGATTGAATTGAATAGGATTTATTAATTTCATCAATTACTTCAGATAAATCACATGCAAGTACTTCAAAATTTGGAATAACAAGGTTTGAAACAATATCAGGAATATCTTCAATTGTTTTAAAGTTTCCATAAGAACTTACAAAGTTAGTTTTAGGGTCTTGATTAGAGAGTTTGATATTACTATTACAATCACTTTCTGACATTTATTAGTTATTAACTAAATTATGTGTTTATAATAGTTTTTATTATTTGTCCAATATAAAAAATGAAAACTAATTAATTGAACTTTTTACATTAAGTTGTTAATTTTGTTTAAATGTTTGGAATTCCAACAAGTTGGTCGCAAAGTACGTCTAGTTCAGATTGATTTGAAATTAGCCATTGGGAAAATATTTCTTTAATTTTTTCAAAACAGGTACAATCATCTAAAATTATATCAGTGGTTAAAATGTAATCAAAGCGATAAAATCCGGGTTGATTTGGAACCTTTGGTTTTGTTAATAATTTGCACATTCTGTAATTAGCAGAAGCAGAAAATAATGCTCCAAAAAGTCCAGACCATGCCCATAGTCCACTTGGTTTGTATGTAATTTTAGGTAAGTACCGACCAGTTCCTATTGACACATGTAAAAACTTTTCATTCGGTCCATAAAGTGTTTTTGCACTTTGATACGTCAAGTCAGACAAATTATTTGATATGACACCTCCATCAATTAACATAGAATTATCATAAACAAAAGGAGGAAAAAAAGTTGGTGCAGCAGTAGACCCTCTAATTGCTTTCCATAGTTTAATATTGGAGTTTGAGTCTACCCATGATTCGAAAGAAACTGGAGTATGTGAAACCAAATCATAAGATAATATTGCTAACGGTTTCTTTACCTGATGCAATCGTGTTTCTCCAAAAATTTGTTTAAATTCCTGTTCAATATAATAGTCTGAATATTTAGAATATATAAGTCCATTAAATGAAGTAAATACATCACACCATGACCTATAAAACATTTTCCTAGATATATTTTCGAACATATTAATTAATTCTTTAATAGAGTACTTTGTTAGTAGACAACCCATAACTATTGAGCTAGCAGAAACACCGGAAAAATAATCAAACAAATCAATAATTTGCTTGCCGGTTTTATTTTCTATATATTCTAATACTAATAAAGACCAATAAACTCGTACACCGCCCCCGTCGATGTTTAAAAGTTTTTTCATCTATAATTATACTAGAATTAATTATTATTATGGGTTAAAAACACTAATCCAAATAATATTCTTTTATTATAACATTTTGAAAAAATATTTAAATTTTGTTTTTATATAATCAAAAATTTGGAACCAGAAAATATCTATAATATAGTTAATATATAGCATAATTATAATGCAAAATTTGCAACAAACATGTTATAATTTAATTGATCAAAATTTAGAAAAATTTAATGATTTAAGACAATATGATATTGACCACTCTCAAAATATTAATAACATTATAAGCTATGTTGATTCTCAAACTTGTTGTCGCGGTTATTTTGATTTTGTAAAATCAATGTTAGAAGCTGTACAATATGTGTCATGTGATACATTTATTCAAATTTTAGATTTAAATATGAACGAAATCGTTAAATTAGTTAATACAGAAAGTTATGAACCGGTTTTAATAACAACTGATGATGGATTACAGAAATCAAATATTTTTTATTCTTTGTACATGCTTAAACATTTAAGAGATAAAGGAATTGTTATTAATCATATTTATTCTTCAATAAAAAGCACATCAGACCCACCAGATTTGTCAAAAAATTTATTGGACAAAAATGGAAACATAAAGATACCAGAAATACCTTTAGGAAAAAAAGTATTGTTAATATTATGTGACGACATTTCATATAGCGGTACACAATTAGCAACACATATTAATGCAAGTCCATTTGGTGTTCCAAGTTTTTATCCCAAATATAATCTTTTGAATAAAATTGTATTGGAACCAAGAGTTAAAATTTTTCTTAATGTTGTCGGATTATTACCACCTGCAAATGATTTAATTAATTCTCAATTTACAGATTTAAGTAATTTGATTATACCAACAAGTGTAATAAGATTTAATGGAAATTTAAGTGTAGACGATATAATTAATTTAAAAGCAAGAGAACTTGGTTTAACAATAAATCAATACAAAAAACTAAATGATTGTTGGGTTTTATTAAGAGCAGGAGAAACAATAAAATTAGAATCGAAATTTTCGGCTGAAAATTTTTTTTATTCAGAAGATTACACAAGGTTAAGTTTAATTTATCCATTTCAAAAATATCCAGATGCTTTATCAACTTATAGTAAATTGTGTTATATAAAAGCATTCAATGGTATGTTAACACTAAATGTTGAAAATTTTTTAAGAGAATTTAACATTACCACTGACACTTTTTGTAGAAATATAAGCAATAATATTAGTTTAAATGAGTTTATGTGTGACTGTGGTATTGAAAATTATAATTCTATTGTTTCAAATATTATATTAAATTATGATAATCAAGAAGTTATTAGCGGAATAAATTGGTTAAATGGATGTGGTATTTCAAAAAATGATAATATTTTTTCAAATGAATTTGGAAACTGGTTTAAATCCATGAATAATTTTCCATCGGATTTAACATTTTTAAATAGGTTTAAAGGAAATTGTTATAATCAAAATGTAATAAAATCATTTTATAAAGAAATAAGTTTAGTATTTAATGGAACAACTTATAATAAAACTGGTGGCGTAGTGACATTGTCAACATTAGATAACTTGAGGGTTTTAAATCAAAAGTACTTAAAATATAAAAATAAGTATTTATCAATTAAAAATAAAAAAAATTGAATATTAATTGGATAATTAAGCGTTAATATTCAACTTTTAATGTATGGTTCAAATAATAAATTAATAATAGTGGTTCATATAATTAATGAACCAAATACCGATATTAAGGAAAGAACACTTGAACAAGTTAAAATTGCATTTAACAACAACGCAGATGGAGTATTTTTAACAATTGGTGAAGCTTGTTTAAGCGTTAAGACAATTGTTGATTGTTATTCCTACATTAGAAAATTATTTCCATTTGAGTTTATTGGAATTAATTTTATGTGCGATAGTGTTACTGCAGCAACTTCAGTACCCATTGATGCCAATGCTTTATGGATTGATAAGGGATTGGGTCAAGTCAATTATTTGACAGATATTTTAAATGCTAAACAAATTTTACAACAAAGACAATGGAAAGGATTATATTTCGGTGGATTTTGTTTAAAAGGAAATAATCAACTTTTATTTGAATTACCCAACAATTTATGTAATCAAAATTGGGAACCAGAAAAATATTTTGATGTTTGTGTTACAAGCGGAATTTCAACAGGAATACCAATTGATTTGAACCACTTGAAAATTATAAGTGCAAAAGCAAATGGAGTTCCGCTCGCTTTAGCAAGCGGAGTAAATGAAACAAATATAACAAGTTTTATTCCTTATGTGAACTATTTTATTGTTGGTACTGGGGTTGAAAAAAATTCATTGGATTTAAACTTAATAAAGTTTTATGAAGAAGCAAAACTACCAAGTCCAGTTATTGTGGGACACTTGGACTCAAATAAAATATTATCTTTAGCTAATAAAATAAAAAAATCTGCGTAAGTTACAATTTAATTACAGTGATATTATCGGTTGTTTGAAAAACATTAACTGCAATATTAAAATTACTTGTTGGCACAATATTTGGTTTAAAAAGATTATCAATAATTGTTTTTTCTTTATTGTTTTCATGTTTTAAAAACAAATACATTGGTTGATAATCTGTTTTTTTGTTGTCATAGTTTTCAATTAAATCATTTACTTGTAAATTCATAACTTGTTGCCATGATTTTATTAAAATTTCATTTCCTATTTGATAGGAAACTGGGTAATTTTGTTCAGTATTGATATAGTATTGGATGTAATATAGCATTAAAAATTATTTCTTGTTACTAATTGTATTAATAAATTTCAATTTTTTTATTCAATATACTTTTAATTAAAACTTGTCTGATGAATGTCATTAAGTAAATACATTGATTTTGATGGTTTTAATATAGCAAAAACAATCAGCTTAAAAGCACCGGAGTATTTTGCAATAACTTGATAAAATATTTGCGCACTGCTCTAAATAAAATTTTATGCACTGAGTGCAACATATGGTTTGTTTGAAAATCCCATAATATAATTATACCATAACCATGTTTTTAAAATGGTATATCCAATTGCACTTGTTTCTCCATTAGAAATAATTTTTTCTAGTGATTCGTGTAAGTCAGAAGCGGTTAAAACCAAAAGCAAATAAGAAATTAACAAAACTGAATCAGAATTATTATTATCTGATAACTTTATTGTTTTTTCAGAATTAAACTTATATCCAACCCCACTGGAAAAATAACTTAATGCTTGAACAAAATCATACTCATCTAAATCTAATTTAAAATCAGAAAAACAAATGTAAAAAGATTCTTTTAATAATGTGTCAAAACAAATACTTATAATGTCCGAATGATTAGTTTTCAATTCCACATAATAATACCGGGTTTTGTGTGCGGATAGTTTGGATTTTAATTGGACCAAGTCTAAAAATATTATTTGAGTAACTTCTTTAAATTCAATTGAAAAAGGATTTGTCCAATATGCCCAATTAAATGTTTTTGTTCCAACAGCTTCCACTGTTTCATTAATCCAGTATTTTACAAGTTTATCTCCAAGTTTTAGTGCTTGATTTGGATTAATTTCTCTTAATAGCTTTTGTTTTTGTTCAAAGCTAATGTAATCAATGGTTTCATTTTCATCATCAGTAATAGTTTCAAAATAGTAAGGGTTTGATTCAAGATTAAATATATTTGATATTTCTGGTATGTTCATAAGATTAAGGTCTTTGATAACGTTAATTTTGTTGTCAAATGTATATTGATTCATTAAAATATTATTTCCATTGGATATATCCTATATTAAATTCAGTTTTTCTTCACTGGTTATAAAAATTGATTTGTTAATTTAATATTGGATAACAAATTATTTCTAATGGTAAAAAATAGAATTGCAATTGTTGATATTGAAAAATGCAAACCAACCAAATGTAAGCGTGAGTGTATTAGTTTTTGTCCTCCTCAATCTGGTGGTATGGAAGTTGTAAAAATTGTTGATATTGAAGATATAGGAGCACCAAAACCCAAACCAACTGATAAAAAGTCCATAGCAAAAATTGTTGAATCAATGTGTATTGGTTGTAACATTTGCGTAAAAAAATGTCCCTACAATGCTATTAATATTGTTAACATTCCATATGAAAACAAAGCAGACATTATACACAGATACGGAACAAATGGATTTCGTCTGTACAAGTTACCAATTTTAAAGAAAAACTCTGTAATTGGATTTGTTGGTCCTAATGGTGTAGGCAAAACAACTTTGACAAGTATTTTGTCTGGACAAATTATACCAAATTTTGAATCAGGTGAAATTCCTGATGTCAAAAAAATTCCTGGAAAATTTAGGGGTTCAGTTTTATTTGATTATTTAAAAGACTTATTTGGTGGAAAATTAACTGTAGCCATAAAACCACAAAAAGTTAAAATTTCAAATGGAGAAATTTCAGTTGAAAAATTTATTGGAAACAAAATTACAAATCATGTTAAAACTCAGTTAGAACTAGAACATTTAATGGACAAACCAATTGGTACATTATCTGGTGGTGAATTACAACGAGTTTTATGTGGACAAGTATTGTGCGCGAATGCAAATGTTTATGTTTTTGATGAACCATCTAATTATTTAGATATTAAACAAAGATTAGCTGTTACGAAATTAATTAGAGAGTTATCTAGTGCAAGTAATTATGTTATGGTTATTGAACATGATTTATCAATGTTAGATTATATGGCTGATGAAATATTTATTCTGTATGGACAACCTGGTGCATATGGAATTGTATCCAAACCATTAACACCTTTAGACGGGTTAAATATGTTTTTAGATGGATATATTCCAAGTGAAAATATTCGGTTTAGACCAAATGAATTTAATTTGAAAACAGTTCAGGAAGTTGATTCAAATGTATTATTAAACTTTAAAACTTCAAATTATTTAGAATATTCAGGTTCAACAATTAACTACCCAGGATTTAAATTAACTATACCAGATGGAAAAATTAATTTGGAATCGATTAATGTTATTTTGGGTGCAAATGGTAATGGTAAAACCACATTTATAAAATACCTAAGTAAAACATTAGGAATGAGCGTTAGTATAAAAGAACAAACCTTATCAATTGACCAGTATAAAAACAATTTAAGTTACCCAACCGTAAATGAGCTGTTATACGGGCAAATTCAAATTAAATTTACTGACAGTGTTTTTATTTCAGAAGTTGTAAAGCCATTGGAAATTGAAGAAATAAGAGAAAGAAGGTTAGATGAATTATCTGGTGGAGAACTCCAAAGGGTTTTAATTATATTATGTTTGGGAAAGGAAGCGCCAATTTATTTGATTGATGAACCTTCTGCAAATTTAGATATTGAAAAGAGATTGAGCGTGATTAAAGTTATAAAACGTTTTTTAATAAATAACCATAAATGTGGTTTTATTATTGAACACGATATAATGATGGCAGTATCATTTGCTCAAGAAGCAAATTCAAATATTATTCTTATTGGAAAATCACATCTAGATGAAACTAAATTATGTACTGTATCTGAACCGGTTGGATTTACTGATGGAATTAATAGTTTTTTACAAACTTTAAATATAACAATGAGAACAAGTGGTCACAATAGACCAAGAATAAATAAACCAAATAGTCAATTGGATAAAGAACAACGAGAAGCTAACAAATACTATATGTGATAATAAGAAAAATTGATATTAATATAAACTGATGAAATAGTTGATGTTATTAATGGACGGGAAATCAAATAGTACACAAGCTGAAGAATATATTACTGTTAATGAAACATTAAATGAAATTCATTTTAATGCACCAGTTAACGCCAAAAGTATTTCCACATTAATTTCCAAGTTAAAACATTTGGAAGATAAAATTATAAAAAAAACTAAAAATTTAAAAAGAAAGTTTACGGAATTAGAAGATGAAAAAGAAGACCTAACTAATTTAGTTACTGTAACAATTGAGCCAAATCCAATCAAGTTATTTATTAATTCACATGGTGGACTTGTTTATCAGGTTTTTTCTGCGATTGATACAATTCAAGGATTAAAAGTTCCTGTTCATACATATTGTCAAGGTATTGCAGCATCTGCCGGTACCTTGTTGAGTTTAGCAGGAAAACGAAGATTTATTACTGAAAATTCTTATATGTTAATTCATGAAATTCGTTCAGGAACATGGGGAAAATTTACACATATGTGTGAGTCAATGGAAAATTCTAAACAACTCATGGACCATATTAAAGAATATTATGTAAAAAGAACAAAACTTACTATGGAAGAACTTGAAGAACAACTTAAAAAGGACGTAACATGGAATGCAAAGACTTGTTTAGAAAAAGGTTTAGTTGATGAAATTATTAAGTTTGATAAATTAGAATAATTTTAATTTAAAAAACTTACATAAAGATTTTTTTATTTAATTAATAATGTTAAAACATGGCGGTTCAGATATATATAATCTAAAGGAACTAAAAGAGGATTATAGTGTAACAACAAATTTTTTAGGACCAAGTCAGTTGGGATTGACTTTTATGTCAAATAATTTAGCTCAAATTAATCATTATCCAAGCGAAAATAAAAATTTTTTTTTAGAAGGATTAAAATTCTTAGGAGTAAAAGAATCAAATGTAATGTGGGGTAATGGTGCTTCAGAATTAATTGATTTAGTTGTTAGAACATTAGTTAAAATAAATGGGTATAAATCATATTCGAAATTTAACGATGTACAATATATGGAATATGAAAGATGTTGTTTAAATAATAAATTAGTAAATGAATCAAATGGAGATATTTTATTAATAATTAATCCAAACAATCCAACGGGAGATTTTTACGAAAAAGACGATATTAAAAGACAAATTAATTTGTTGAAACCAGGTTCAACTGTAATAATAGATGAATCAATGTGTTTTTGGTACGGTCCAGATTGGCATTCTCAATGTTTTTTATCAGAAGAAAATTTTATTTTATCATTAAAACAAAATAAAAATATAAATGTAGTTATGGTTCAATCGTGGACTAAAATATTTTCATGTACTGGACTAAGATTTGGTTCAATAGTTTGTTTTGACTCGGAATTAATTGTTGAATTTGAAAAATTTAAAACTCCATGGTCTGCAAATATTTTGTCTTACTGGTACTTGAAGGGTTGTTTAGCCGATGTGGAATATTTAGAAAAAACATGGAAGCAAACTCCAATACTACGAACAAGTATTCAAAGTAAGATTATAGAGTTATTTCCTTTTGCCGAAGTAAAGGGTCATAATTTTTTATCTTGGTTATGGGTTGATTTTAAATTTTCGGATATTGCTGATTTAATTTATGTTGAATCTTTAAAATCAGGAGTTCCAGTAAGACATGGTAAAACCGGTTATGCACAACCAACTTATATTAGATTTGCGGTTCGTGGCGAAAAATCTAATCAAATATTATTTGATATGTTAGCAAATGTTAAAGCAAATAAAATCCGTGTACCTAATTATTACTTTCCTTTACCTGAAAACTTAGTATATGGGATTATTAAAATTCCATTGGACAAAATAAAATCTCACGAAGAACACATTTCAGAAAGAAAAACAAAACTAATGGAGTATTTAAATGGAAATGATTATTTTGTATTACCATCCATGATATTAGACTCTGCAAACTTTGTTGTTTTAGATGGTCATCATCGATTAAATATTTTAAAAGAACTTGGTAAAAAAGAAGAATTTGTGTTACTTGTTAATTATAATTCAGAAGCTATTATACCACATGAAACAAATAATGTTACAAAAAAAGAAATAATAGAAGCAGGTACATCGGGTAAATTATTGCCTGCTAAATCAAGTAAACATGTATTTGTTGATTTAGACGGTGTTAAAAGACCATTAGTTTCGTTAAGTGTAATTGTTAATAACTGAAGGAAAAAATTGTATTACCATATAATTTTTTATATATGAATAAAAAAAATTGTGTTACCATATAATTTTTTATATATGAATAAAAAAAATTGAAAAATAAATGATTGTTAAACATTAATTACAATATTCTTAATGTCTAATAATTTAATTATCAATAACATTGAATGTAATAATTACCAAAATAATAGGGAACTAATTTTTCAAAGCAATAGTCTTGGAGTCCAACACTCTTTTCAATTTAATTTTAAAAATATTGAATGGATGGGTAGTGAAAATAATTTTGTAATATCAAATGATTTTGGGAATTATGTGTTTGAAGGAAACTTATGGTTAGACCAAAGTAAGAGTTGTTCAAGAACTCCTGGTCCAAATAATTATAGAGTTCTTGGGAAACTTTATTTTTGGGATAACACACCTAGTGGTCATGTGACAAAAACTTATGTATCTGTTATGAATATGAATCAAACTTCTTTAAATAGTTTAAAATATTCGGATTCAGAAATAAAAAGAAGATTTAGTTAGATTTAAAAAAATATTCTCAGCTTAAAATAAGAATGGTTGATAAAAGTATAATAAAAGCCACGTGGTCTGACAGATTAAAAGAAATAGACGAATATGTTGATGCAGTAAAACCAGATTTTATTAATGAGCTTATAAAAAAGTATTCATCTGAACTTAAATACTATAAATATATCGATACAGTAGAAGAATTTTCTTTATTAAATTTAAAGGGTTCAATAAAATACATTAACAAATATGATAAAAAGTTAAGAACAGGTGGTTTACTAGTAAAAATATATCAGGATACCCAAACAAAAAAATGGATTGGGATTATAAAAAAATCAAATAAAAAATATTACATAAGCTATGATTCCAATTATATTTTTTACATGGGAACACAAGACGAAAGATTAAATGACTCTCTGCAATGTTTTATATCAGATTTTGAAAAAGGTCTTTATGAGTTAGAATAGTTTTTAAACGTATATTTTTTAAAATTTAGTTTAATTTATTTAAAAAATATATTTTATTATATAATAAAGAAATCTTATGTTAAATTCAGTTATTTTAGAATATACTAGTATTACAAGTTCGTACAATGTTTTAGGGACCAGGTCCATCCAGTATGTTTTGTTTTTTATTTCCGTTTTTAAAACTAACATATTCGAAAAAATAATTAGCAACAAAGATTTAATAAATAGTTTAGTTTCTGCAAAAGAAGAACAGATTAGAACTGTTCTTGAAAAAGTTAAGAGCCAAATAGTGGGCCTTTATGGCATTTTTGATTTTGATTTTGATGATAACCATCAAATGTTAGGTAGGTTAGTGGATTTTACAATAAAGTTAGATACCAGTAAAATAGATATTATAAATTTAATAGATGAGTGCTTTATTGCCCACATAAATAACGAAAATTTAAGTGTGGTTAAGGATTATGTTAAATTTTATAATAATAAACAATTGGTAAATTGGATAGTTGGGCAAACAAATATTCAACAATCTGATAGAATTTTAGATGCAAATTGTAAAATTAATTCATTTTATGGAGAATTAAGACAACGAGCACAAACAAAAAAACAAAAAGAAAGTTTAAATTCGAAATTATTTGGGTTACAAACAAATAACTTGTATAAAACATTTTTATTGCTTGATAATTTACTCAAATACGGAGAAACTTTTACAGACAATGTTAGTGCATCAGATGCCTTAATTTCAGATATAATCATAAATGGTATTGGTATGTATGATTTAATATTTTTAGATATGCCACATGGAATTCATAATGTAATTCATGCAAGCTGTTGTCAAAAAATAAAAAAATTAAAACTTAGAGGAACTAAGGCAGAACCACTATTGCTTCAATTAGTAATGTCATCGCTAAATAAAAATGGAAAAGGAATTTTAATTGTTCCAGATGCTTTATTATTTAGTGATTCAATTCAACCAGTCGAAACAAGAGAATATTTATTAAATAACTTTAATGTAAAAAAAATAATTCAAATAGATGAAAGTCTATATTGGGGAAACCAAATAACCAGAGACTTAAAGTCTCAATCTTCAATGATTAAAAATTCAATACTAATTTTTGAAAACAACGGAAAAACTAAATCAGTTGAATTTAGTAAAATTAGTTTAAAAGAAAAACAAATTGTTGAAATGAAATGCATCGATATAAAGTTTGAGCATTTTCAATCAAATGGATATTCATTATATTATAAAAATTATATGGACCAAATAACAACCCAAACTAGTAAAATAGAATTTGTGGAATTAGGAGAGTTATTTGAAATCAATACATCAGTTGACACAAGTAGTTTAAAACAAAAAATAATTGGACTAGAAAAAAATTATAAAGATTCTGAAAGTATTTGTGTAATACATCAGAAAGACCAAGACATAAAAAAATACGTAACATTTTTAAAAGAAAAACCAAAAGAAAATATTATTTTAAATTATCCCACATGTTTTTTGGAATTTAAGTTAAAGTCTGACCCAGAAAAATATGTTAAAGGCAAAATGGCTCAGTTTGACATAAAAAAAATTCAGGAAATAAAAATTCCAATTATAAGTAAAAACAAGCAAAATGCGGTATGTACATATATTGATGTTACAAATAAATTAATTGATGAAAATAACGGTAAAATTGCATTATGTACAAATACCATAAAATGCATTATTGAAACAGTACCAACTGATAAAACCAAACCACTAGAAGAAATTATTAATCTTTATCAGTCAAATGAAATTACCAAATCAGATATTCCTAATTGTATTGGAATTATTAAAAATGGATTAGGTGCAGGAACAGTTTATTATCCGAGATTTCAACAAAATCAACAACAACCAGAACAATTTCAACTGTCAAATAATTCTCATTATTTGGTTATGAAAAATCCAAGCGAATTTACCAAAAGCTATGTGTATGAATATTTAAAATACTCGGAGGAAAAACTAAAATTAACGGCTAATCTTACACCTCAACCGAATTTAACAAAATCTGCAGTTTTAAATTTTTTACTTCCGGTAATAGATGTTGAAAACCAAAACTACCTATGTTCACATTGTGATATTTTTAATAAAACAATGGATAGGCTAAACTGTTCAAATAATGAAATAAAACAAAAAGACATTATTAGTACAATTGTAAAAATGAATGGGTTTTAAAATTGGTTTTAACAGGGGTTTTAATTTTTTTAATAAATAAATATTTGTTTATTAAAAAATCCAAAGAAATGAATTACAAAGAATCGAGTTGCTCAATAATCATATATGCGTTAACTCCTGATTGATTACCGTTACCTCCAAATTGGATTATGTTTATAGTATTAACAGTGTTATTAATTAATTTTAAAACAGAATTGGGAATAGTAGTTGTAATAATACATTGGGCATAACTTGTATTAAAAACTGATTCTGATGTAACAGTGTTATTAATAGCTAGTGCAAATTGTCCAGATTGTTGGGTATGAGTGAAATATGATATTTTAAAATGTCCAGGATTTACTAGAGTAATTTCTCCATTGGCATAAATTATATCAGGGGAATTAATATTTGGAAAATCAAAGTTTAATAATTCTCCGGGTTGCAGAGTTTTTTCAGAATTGGAATAATAATAGGAGTATGCGATGGGGGTTCCGGAATCTCCTTTTGCTCCTTTGTCACCTTTAACTCCTTGTAAACCTTGCAATCCTTGAACGCCCTGTTCACCAGTGTCTCCTTTGGCACCTTGCTCTCCCTTGTCTCCTTTTTCTCCTTTGTCTCCTTTACTGCCTTGCAATCCTTGAACGCCCTGTTCACCAGTGTCTCCTTTTTCACCTTGCTCTCCCTTGTCCCCTTTTTCTCCTTTTTCACCTTGAAAACCTTGGATGCCTTGTGTTCCTTGGTCTCCTTGGTCCCCTTTTTCTCCCTTTTCTCCTTGTGCACCCTGTTCACCTTTGTCACCTTTTTCAACAGCTGACCCTGGTAAACCGGGTATACCTTGAATACCGGGTTCGCCGGTGTCTCCTTTAATTCCTATGGGGCCTTGTGGGCCTTGGGGACCTTGTGGTCCAATGGGTCCCATCGGGCCGCGATGACCACGTTTGCCTTTATGTCCTCTTTTTCCTTTATCGCCTTTTATAAGATGAAAATTAAATGGAATAACTGGAACGTTTTTTGAGATTTCAGAATCTGTGTACTTTAAATTAAACCCAGTAGTATCAGAGCATGACAAATTACTAGAAACTGAAGTTGTGTTTGAGTTATTTTTGGTTGAGTCAGATGAATCAGAAAAGTATTCATCGTCATATTTATTATGATCAAAACCAGGCATTACCTATATATATTACATTATAAAAAAAATATTTAGAAATTTTAAAATATTATAACATTTTTTTTCTACATTATAATATATATGACTAATTCTCGTGACCATAAAAAAGACGAAAGTTGTTCAAGTTCTGAATCCTATACATCTGATTCTGAGTGCCTCGACAAAAAACACAAAGATAAAAAACCCTGTAAGAAACCTCAATCATCACAACAAGCACAACCAGATAACTCTACTGATAAAATTACAGATTTATCAGCTAAAATGAACAAGTGTATAAAGTTTACAAAATATTCCGATAAAAAATTGGAAAAAAAATTACACAGATTAAATAAAAAACTCGAATCAAGTGTCTTAGAGTATAAAACCGTGGTAAATAGATTACGAAAGGAAAAACATCTAATGGTTAACGGTTCTGATGCATATGGAATGTTTTATTCTTATTGTCCTCAAGTTATTGAACCAAATAATAAAATTATGTTTGAAAAAAAATCCCGGGTGCTAAACTTACGCTGGGAACATAATTCACCTTGTATTAAAATTTCTCGTGCAGGAATGTATGTGATAAACTTTACATGTCAATTTGAACAACCTGGTCAAATCGCTATTTTTGTTAATGATAATCCAGAATTATCATCTTTAACTTCAACAAATAACCCTGAAAATTTCATAACAATCCACCAAGTTTTATTTTTAGAAAAGCATGATGTTATTTCTATTCGTAATTACTTAACTCCATACCCATTAACCACATCAATGCCATCAGCTGGAATTATTCCCGAAAGTAAAAACGTATGCTTAAACATTTGGAAAATAGCACCAGAACCGGAAAAATGCGCTTTACCGCCCAAGCAAAATAAGGAACCATGGTGTTATTTTGAATCTGCAGACAGTTCAAGTTCTGATTCCGACAGCTCTGATTCTGATTGTTCACTGACAAGCAAAACAAGTAAATCAAGTAAAGCAAGCAAAAAGTCTCAGACATCCCGTTCTAAAAAATCAGAATGTTCATATGAAGAATCTTCTGAATTATCTGAATCGTGTTTTGCCAATCCTGGTAAATACTTTGTTCCTGGTAAAAAATAAAATGCGTTAAATTTGAAAATTATTATATTATTATTTTCAAATTAATATTATACAAATGAGTTTTAAGAAAAAAAGTGGAAAATATTCAAGTTCAGAATCTGACACAGAAATGGTCTTTACCAAAATAAAAACCAAATATAAATGCGGAATATGCAATAAAAAAATTAAAAATTATTGCAAGTGTGTGGGAACTAATTGTCTACCACATTCTGGTTCTAATATAATTACTATTATGACAAATCCAGAAACAGAATCTAAAACTACAAATGTAAAAGGAGAGAAGGGTGATAAAGGCGAAAGAGGGCTAACCGGGTCAATGGGATTGCCGGGAAATTCAATTGTGTTTTTTTCAACTGCAAATCCAGTTAACCCAGATGACTTTGTTGGTTCTGGGTGTGTACATAGGGATTTTATCAAGAGTGCAATCGTTATCCCTTATGAATTTTACATAAAACAAATTGGTTTAACAATAAAAACACAACTTAACACAAAGTTAACTGTTACATTATATGTGAATAACAAACCAACAGATTTTGTTGTATCTGTATGTGATGGTAATTGTGGAACCAAAACATTTAATCCAGTAAATAAAATTAAACCAACTGATTTATTTTGTTTTCGAGTTCAATTTATAGGAGAAAACTTACCATATGGAATTTCAATTTGTATGGTTTTAAATTAAGTAAGAAAAAATGATTTAAAAAATATTAGAAAAATATTTTAAAAAAAATATATAATAATATTAAAATATTTTCTAGGATAAGATATATATGCCAGGTTCTCGTGACAAACATCACAAAAAAGATTCTTCAGATGAATCAGACTCTTCCTCAACAAGCCCTTCAAATTCTGAATTAGAATGTTTTTCTAATGAAAAAGAATGCAACAAGCACAATAAAAAACACTACAAACACCATAAACCCGATAAATGCAACAGACCTGAAAGACCTGATAGATCCGATAAATCAGATTCCGAATGCTCAGATAAATCCAATTGCAAACCAAAATTTAAGCTTTGTGATATTTACAATTATTTTAGAAACAGACTATTAGAAGATGAACAACTTATGATTGCTGGTTCAACTGCTTATTGTGGAACCTCAAATAATGTAAGTGAAATTGTTCCAAATAATCATGTATTAAAATTTAACAATAATGTTGTTATGTTTAATATTGATAGATTTAATGAATCATCTCCATTTTACGTGAGAGAATCAGGTGTTTATGTATTTTTTATTTGCATAAACACTGATAGTTCAGCACAATTTACATTTTTTATTAATGGACTTGCAGAACCATACACATGTATTGGTACAAATTCAGGTGCTGGCCAAATTGTTTCTAGACATATGATTCAATTAAATAAAGATGATAGTGTTGTTATAAGAAATTATATTAGTTCAAATGCATCTGTTGCAACTAATGTTGGAATGGGTGGTTTACAAGTTGGAAATTCAGCAGTTGCTATTGGATTTAAATTAGCACCATTAAATCCAGCAACTGTTAATCCTGAAAATGAATGCAAGTTCATGGAAAGTTTAACTCACAAAAAGAAAAAGCTATTTAAAAAACTAACTGAAAAGGTTTTATGTGATTGCACTCTTATGCCCAAAGGTTTTGATATTCACGGTACTTTTTATTCAAAATCAACTCAAATTGTTAATACAGAATCAGATGTTTCATTTGATTCTAATTCAGTTGTTGAAGGATTATGTTGGGACCCAATGAATCCCACCCAAGTAAAAATTCATCAAGATGGATATTATAAATTATTTTTTTTAGCAACAACAAATACAGCAGCTCAATTTTCAATTAGTGTTAATGGAATTCCATTAGATTATACAACTCAAGGAATTAATAGAGGTGCCGGGCAAGTTACACTAAGAACAATAACCCCACTAAAACAAGGAGATATTGTAACTGTTAAAAATCATACTTCAGCTAATGGAAATGTTGTTATTTCTGAATATGCAGGGGGTAAGTTTCAATCAGTAAGTGCAATATTAACTATTTTTAAACTTGCACCATTAGAAAAATCCCAGTCAGTTCCTGTTGATTGTAAAGTAGCTAAACATTATGAATGTTATTATCCTTACTTTCGTGATTATTTATTGTATCATAGATTTTTACAAATTGCAGGTCCAAAATCATATTTTTCAGTAACTACTTCTGTTCCTCAAGAAATTGTTACTGGTGATACAGTTCATTGGGCCAATAAAGTTATGTGTGCCGGTACTGGATTTGTTCAAGGTGAAAATGTAGTGACAATTAAACAAGATGGTATTTATGATATTTTTGCAGACATAATAACTGATGAACCAAGTCAATTAACTTTATTTATTAATGGTGTTCCTGAATATTCAACAACTTTTGGAAGAGATTCAGGTGCATCCAGATGTTTAATAAGACAATTTTTACCATTAAAGTGTGGTGACCAAATAAGTGTTGCAAATTGGGACTCACATGCCGGCACAATTCATACTGCAGAAAACCCTGGTGGAAACTTTCCAGGTCAAAACTCTTTGTTAATGGCATTTATGTTATCACCTGTATGTGTACCCCCTGGCCCACCCGTGCCACCATTAGCTCCTCCTTCCGGTAAACAAGTTTCCGATTCAAAATCTAAATCAATTAAAACCAAATAATTCAATTTAAATAATCTAACTATAAAGACATGTTATATTTCTCTTTTGTCATTAAATAAAATTTAATAATATTTTTATTTAATGGTAATTTTTTGTGGTTTATTTAATTAGGTTTTGTAATTAAAAATGGGTTTGATTTATATTCAAATAACTCAGGGCCTGCTAAATTACTAATTCTTAATATTTGGTCTTTTGAAATTAAAGCTCCTGACATATGGATTAAACTGTAGTTTTTAGCATTAAATAATTCCAAATAATGTCTGTCATCTGTGTTAATATCAGATATTAGTGTGAGAATTAAATTACCAAAACCAATTTTAATTCCTTTAGTTGCGTCTGTTAGGGGGTAAGTCTTATCAAAGCTAATTGACTTTATTCCAGTTTTTGGTTTGTAATTGGCTACTTTAATTTTATTTAACTTGGTTAATTTATTAACTTCTAAAGTATCTGCATCTATTTCAACTGCTTCACCTGCATAATATATGAAAAATCTTCTATAATATGTATTTGTGTAAATGTGTTTTAAGTCTGTGATATTAGAAAATGATTTATCCCAATAAACTTGTGTGGGAAAATCAGAAGGTTTTAACATATCAATATGTGAATTAATAAAAGTATTTGTTGAATAATCGGCAAGTAAATTTACAAAATTAATATGTGGTGCAAGGGAATATTTGGGACCAATTAAAGGATGAATAATAGGGTCCCCGCCAGATTTTATTTTTGATATGACAACGGAAGTATAATAATTAACATCAGTTTGTCTAATAGTTTCAAAAATAATCCAATATGAAAATGCGTTTGGAGTAAAAGTATGAATTGTATCAGCCCCTACCTGCGTTACAGTTGGAGTTAGTGTTGCATCAAAATCATTTTCAGCTGGATTTACGTGACCAGCTAAATACAACCCAGATGTTGGTGTTTTATATTGAAGTATTCCGGATGTTGCATCTGTTGTAAACTTAATAATTTCTTTTATTACTCTTCCATTATTTTCAAATCTTGCCTTAAATGTATTAAAAGCAGTTAAGTCAGTTGTTTGGTCTATAGATGCCATAAAAACTGCACACTGAGCAGGGAGTGTAAAGTCAATATTTGGTTTATGTTGAATTGTAGTTGGAGTTGCAAAGTCATTTATATATCCATCTACTTCTAAATCTGCTGACAATACACCGGATTGTTGAATTAAAAATTTTCCAAGTGATTGATTACCAAATGGTAAATCTGCATTTTGTCTAATTGTTGATAATTTTGTTTTTAGTCCGGCTGTAATATCAGCATTTGAACTAATTCTTGTTTTTTCAACAGTAATTGTTTTTGTTATTTTTTGTTCATTAAAGGCAATTGATGCTGGTAATATAAACTCTATAGTTAAACTGCCAGTTGACATAATTTTTAAGACTGAAGATAAAGAATTTGCAAACTTACCGGCAGATTTAATTGCATTACCAACTGCATTAAAATTAATTTTAGTTTTAACTGAATATCCGGTTCTGTTTTTAACGTAAGGGTCGAGGTCAACAGCTTGAAATTGAACGGGATCTATTGAAGTTGGAAATCCAGTATCATCAACATAAAATCTATCGGCATCTTGAGAAGCAGAACTTGCATTAGGTGTTACACCGTAAGGTATTGCTAATAAAACATATAATTTACCAGTTTGTAATGAAACAGTAAAAATACCTTTTCCGTTAGCATCAACTGTTTTTGGTGCAATTGTATTTTCTAAAACATATGGGTTCCCATTTACGTCATGTTTAATAACAAGGTATTGGTAATTTGCATAATCATCAGTTCTCCCGCCTTTTAAGTCAATAGGTATGGTTTGGGTTGCTTCTAAGAAATTATTGGTGCCTGTTTTGGTAATTGCACCCATAAATATACTAGTGTATTCTATAACATCTCCATTAGTTGCTGCATTAGTATGTGGTTTTGGTCCATAAACCGTAGTTATAAAATCAGCAACAAACTCATCATGAATTTGACCAGGGGGCTTGTCTGCTACGCTTGCTGCTCTTGCTGTTGTTTGATATCCTCGAGGATACAATTGCGGTTGTTGGTTTGTTCCATAAGTTGTTGCAAGATAAACAGTACCAGGAACTAACCCAGATAAGTTACCTGAAATACCTCCAATATCACTTGTAAAATCTTCTTGACCCGCTAATGCTGCTAATGTTGAAACAGTTGCAGCATCAATTGAAGTTAATGCTCCTGTTGTAATAACAATTGATCTTGACGAACCAAGTAAATCTTCGTTTGGTGGAATTAAAATGGAGCCTCTATTTTTTGGAATTGCATTATAACTTAAATCCATTGATTCTAATTGTTTATTGCGAATATTTCTTGACAATGTATTTTGTTCTTCTATTGTTTGACATTTTCTAAAGTCAATAATTTTTTCATCGGGATAATAATAAAAATCAAATGGTTCTGATATTAAAGTATTTTTCATTGTTTCTCTTGTTCTTATATCCGAAGGATCGGTAGTTACGTCCATAGTTATGTCACGGTAGGTAGCACCATATAAAATTGAATCATTAAAATTACATCTATCAAATGTAAGTCTATAAAATTCATTTTGTACAAATTCATCAGAACCATAGTTGAATTTTTGTAGTTTTAGTTGTGAAAAGTTACAGTTTGTAAAAGATGAGTCTCCTATTTGTGAGTTTTCAAATGTTGAATTTACAAAAGATGAGTTTGTTATTGTAGAATATCTAATGTTAAAACTATGGAACTTGGAATTGTCAACATTTAAATTATTAACATTGGCATAAATTAAATCTATTGTTTCATTCATTGTAACTCCATTTAATAAGACATTTGATATATTTCCGCCTCCTATTACAATTCCTGTTAAGTCTTTTGAACTATAGTTTTTATTTGAAAAATTTTCAGGACTCATTGTATATCTTCTATTATTTATAGTTACACTATCTTTAAAATTTGTTCCGGCAAAACCGGTGGTAAAAGAAATAATATCAGATTCAACACTTGATGCACCATTAATTCTTAAAACAAATTTAATGTAATATGTTGTATCATAGTTTAAATTTTCTAAAGTACCATTAACAAGTATTTGGTTTACATAGAAAATATATTTACCTGAATAAATACCCAAATTATTATCCATTTGCTTTACAATTTGTTCATTTGATAGTAAAATATAATCGCTTGGAAAACTAGTATTTGATGTTGATAATTTATAGGCAATATTTACATTGTAGTTACCAACACCGGATGTCTTAGCATAAACATTGTCAATACTTATACCAACAAAACTTCCATCATTTGGATATTTTTGAATAGAAACACCAGATGGTTTTTTTGGTTTAAAATATATATTTGTTGTTGCTTGTAAATTTTGAGGGAAATCAACAGTTGAATACGAAGCCAAATTGACTTTTACTAAACCAGGATGATATGATGTTATGGTTAAACTTGCAGTTAAGTTTCCAGAGTTAATTGTTGGACCAGTTTTTGTTGGAGCAGCACTTTGTCCTAGTTCATCGACAAGACTAACTGCTAAGTTATCATGATTAAAATTAAATGAAAAACTAAAACTAGATGCTTGTGAAGATTGACCAAAACCAAGAAAACCACCAGAACTAGGTGTATATTCTGGAAAAACTGAATCGGCAAGTTGTGTAACTTCTAGAATTGGAGTTGCTTGTATAATTTCAGCAACTGGAGCTCCTCCATTTGGATCTTTTAATTCATAGTTATAATTTGAGTTAACACAACGTAAATAATCAATAATTGCGGTTACTTCTTTATCATTTAAACTTTTATTAAAAATATATGCATTACCTAATCTACCAACAGTATATTTGGCAATAGTTGTTTTAAATATATTTAAAGTTGTTGGAGTAATATTTGTTAGAGTTTGATTAATTGTTGTTGTTTCTTTAGTATATAAATTATAAATATCAAGTACCGAAGATGCTCCGTTATTTGTAATTCTAACGCCTACAATATTCCATGAACCTGGTGTGAAAACAGTAGCTGTAGTTGAAACATTAATCATTAAAGTAGTTCCACAATAAAGAGTTACATTTAGTTTATTTGCAGTTGTTGCATCTCTACCAATAAAAAGTCTACTGGAAGTTGCAGTTATGTAAAAATCAATAATTGCTTCACCTACTGTTGTATTTGAAAAATATACTAAGAAGAATGCAGTAAAACCTCCATTTGTTGCTAATAAAAGCGGAGTTGTATTTGCAGTTTTTTGAATATAATTTTTATAACTGGTTACTAAGTTAAAAGCAATATACGAATTATTTATATATCCTCCAATATTAATATATTTTGGACAATAAGTATTTTTCGTTATCAAAGCACCAAGAAAATAGGTGTCAGTACCTTCAGTTTTTGGTTGAAATTCACTCCATGTTGAGCCAGTAAAATTTGACACAGCTAACACTGTATCAACACTTAAATTAACTGTTTGACCATTAATAACTGTTTTAAAATCAGAAGGATTAAGTAAAAATAAAGGGGTTGCAACTTGAATTGTACCAGCTGTATCTAAATATGGAATTAGTTTGTTGTAATTAACAGTAGGAAAATTATCAGCCAAAGTTATTGGATAAGTTCCTATAGGAACAGGAACTGTTGTTGAACCATTAAACTTATAGTCAATTGATTTTAAAGTATCAGCAACAACTAATGTAGTTGAATATACAATAGCAGATTTAGTGTATCCAGCAGTTTTATAAATTTGTCTTGGTGCATTAATTGTAATGACTTGAGTTTTCTTTTGCACAATTAATGTACCTGGTGCATATGTAATTTCATAATTTGTTAATCCACCACCAGTAGCATTAGATGCAATAATTGAGTTAGTGTAAGTTCCATATATTGTTCTATTTGGAACATTTGCTGAACCATTAAACAGCATAGTTACGCTACTTAACCAGTCACCAGAAACTAATGATTCGGGCGAACCTGATGTACCAAGCCCCCAACTAGATGTTCCAATGGCAAGACCATCACCGTATACAATTGTTCTATCTAGAGCTCTAATTATGAGAGGTTTTTTACTTATTGTTACACTTCCATTTCTTGAAACAGTTATAGTATAATTAGATGACAAATAACCGCCAGTACCAGTACTTGAAACTATTGAATTTACAGTGTATGTACCAAAATCAGGCTTTTCACCAATGTTTGTAACAATACTTGTAATTGTTTCTCCAGATTTTAAACCTGTAGGAGTAATAAGAGATACAAGATTTGAACCATATACAAGCGTTCCATCAGCAAAACTAATACTTAATGATTTTTTGCTAACATATATATTTACACATACAAAATATGAATAATAAGTTGCTGTTTCACTAATTTTTGCAACAACTACACCAGTACCAGCACCAACAATTGTAACTTCTCTTGTTGATGAATCAATTGTAATAACTGATGGTGTTAGTGATATATAAGACATTGTACCATCACCAGAAGATACAATTGGTGCAGGAAGTGTGAAAACAGCATCTCCATAATTTTTATTATACCCAGCAGGATATTCAATTAAAGATGATAGAGTTTTAGTGCCAGTTGAACTTACAGTAATATCATCAGATATTTTTTCCGGTTCAAATTCATTTGTTTCTGATACATAAAAAGTTGTACCCAAAGCATTTCCAGAAGCAGGAGTTTTAAAATAAATGTTACTTGCTCTGTTAAAAAAACTCAGGTCATCTGCATAATAACCTTCATACCACTCATAGAGCAAACCAGATACAGCACTTGAGGTTTTATCTGTGAAAAATAAACTAGATAAATCGGTTGACACGAAATTGGATGGATTTTCGTGTTGAAATGTTAAACCTATTCCCCCAGTTTGCTGTCCATAGTAAATTTCTATTTTATAATATCGACCAGTAACAACTGTAAAGCTACTCCCTTGCACAGTACTTCCATGAGTACCTGAATTGTTCACAACACGAACACCATCAATATATAATTGGGAAGAGTCATCAGATGTCAATTCAAAATACCATGCGCCTGCTGTCATTGTTTTAAAATATCCAGTAAATTTAACTGAGAAAAACTTAGTTGTTGATGCAGCAAATGGCGGAGCCGTAATGCTCGTTACTATGCCTCTACTTGAACTAAATTTAGAATTATCTGATGATTTGAAAAAAATTAAACCATTTGAATTTATTTCAGGTAATGATGGTGGAACATAAGCTGTTGAATTTACTTTTAAACCAGGCGAATACCCGGATAATATTGTTGATTTCATTTTTAAGGTTTTTTCAGATGAATTAAGCCTAAAATTATTTTTATATAATTCTGCATAAGAATAAAATGTTTTATTTGTCCCTCCTATTTCAATAGTATATGTGTCATCACCTATTCTAACTGATGCACCATGTGCATTTGTATTAAAAGTTGTATAATCACTATATTTACTAAATCCATTAAAGGTTGAAGTAAGAGTATGTATAGAATCAAGATAGTATCCATAGACATATGATAAATCAACTCCTAAATTTAATAAAAAAACATTTGTTAAACTAATAGAATTTGGAATACTACCCCCATGATAACTTGATAAATAATAAGGATAATGACTTGAGTCTATGTCTCCAGGAGAAGAAGGATTTGTCACGGTTGTAATATTAGTAACGGCATAAAAATTATTTAACACTAATGGTCCAGATGAACCTGAACCTGAACCTAAATATTTACCTCCAATTATACCAGAGCCATAGGCCATGGAACCATTAAACAAACAGTATGAAGAGTTAATAGTTACAGTATTTGATATTCCAGAACCTACAAATGCACCTGCACCTGAACCAAGTGTTTTACTACCGGTTTCTGAATTATTATCACTAACAATTGTTTTACAGTTAGTAATTGTATATTGGTTTCCAGAATTTGAAGCAATATAACCAACCAATGGACCAGCATTATCTCCAATTTTTCCAAAAACTTTAGCTGAACATAATGTAAAATTTACTTTTAATCCGAACCCTTGAGTGTTATTATATGCTAAACCACCACCATTAGAATTAATGTTTGCACTAAATAATTCCAAATGACAATTTTGAAATTCAATAGAGCCAACTATCTTAGCTAATGCAACATTTATATTTACACTTGATTTAATTTTTAAATTTTTTATAATTGTTGGATTAATTGTATTTGATGCAGTGTTGCCTGCATAAAAAAGACCATTAAAGTCGACATCATTAATTGTTACTGTATTGTTGTTACCATCAATAATTATTTGTATGTTAGTATCAGTTTGTGTTATGTCTATTATTGACCATCCATTAGTTGTAAAATTATTATTAAGAGTATAAGTGTATACATCATTTACATTTGATCGCGTAAACTGTGATATTGACGCTGGTATTGGCATTAAAATAAAAGAGAATTTTATTATAAATAAAATATAAAATTTATAGTAAAATTATTCCAATTGTAAAAATGGATTAGTATCATAATTAAATAATTCTGGACCAACTAAATTAGTTATTTTAATTATTTGGTTTTTAGAAACTAGTGCGCCTGATAACCTTAATCGTCCATATGGTTTAACATTTAATAGTTCAACATAATGTCTATCGTCGGTGCTTATATCAGATGTTATTGTTAGTATGAAGTTATTAAAACCAATTTTGACTGACTTTGTTGTATTTAATAGTGGGTAAGTTTTATTGAAACTTATTGATTTTATTCCTGTTTTTGGTTTATAATTTAAAATTTTAATTTTATTTATTTCAGATAATTTATTTACAGCTAAAGTATCTGCTTCAATTTCAATAGCTTCACCAGCATAATATATAAAAAACCTTCTATAATAAGTATTTGTGTAAACATGTTCTGCGTTTTCTATTTTACTAAATGAATTATCCCAATAAATTTCTTTCGGAAAATCATTTTTATTTAATAAATCAACATGGGCATTAATAAATATTTTATTGGAAAAGTCGGATAACAAATTTACAAACTTTACATGAGGTGCAAGAGAATATTTTGGACCAAACATAGGGTTAATCATTGGATCTCCACCAGTTGAAATAAAATTAATTCCACTTCCTGTATAAATACCAATAGTTGAAGTATGGGGTAAATCAAACTCAACAAAATCATCTCCTAAAATATATGTTCCTGGTACAACTTCATAAGGAAAAAGTTTACCAAATTCTGAATTATATGAAAAATAAATTATAACTGGAGGTTTCTTTGGATTAAAATTTGGTATTGAACTAATGGGAATTCGTAAAGTTAAGCTTGTGTTTTCTAAGTCTTCTTTAGAGACTTCAAAATTTAACATTACTGACAAGTCACTTAAACTAATGCCATCTATTTTTGAACTATTAATCAATGACTTATTAATTTCAGAAACAACAGTTGTTGTTCCTGGTTCCATATTAAAACTACCAAAAGAAGTACTTACAAAAACGGAATCTGTACCTGTATTTGAATAAACATCACTACTTACTGGTGTTGAATTTGTTAATCCACTTATTTCTTCATTTAATACAAGTACAGTTATGGATTTTTCTTTTGACTTGTTTTTAATGAATTGGTTAATTTTATCAATGATTGCATCTTTATCAGAATAATTGGTTATGTAACTTTTAATAATATCAACTCCAATCTGTATTGATGGTGAATTTAATATAGAATTTTTAGTATCTGGGGTAATATTTGGACTAATTATAACATCACAGTACTCAACTAATGAAGTTAAAGTTGTAAAAAACTTTTCAGAAACAACTTTTGTTGAAATAGACTTTGCATTTGAAATTGGTTCAGTTGTGTCAATTGGTGTGCTGTCAACTTGAACTGATTTTCCATTAATTAAAATTTTATTAGTTGAAGTTATTGTTAGTGGAGTACTAATGGTATGTTCAAAGAATTCCTCGGTTGAACTTTGTTTTGCAGTTATCATTACAGTTCCAATATTATGAATAGTTATAGTGTTTCCATCAATGCTTGCAATTGCTGGATTTGAGCTAGTGTATTCGATAGTTCCCGAGCTATTTGATATGGGTTTTGGTATTATAAAACTGTATTCATCACTATTAAATATTTTAATTATTTTGTTCCAAGATGTAGTTGGAGTTAGTTGAGTTGTTTCAACTACAGTAACATTATATGTACCAGCACCAAGTGTTAATGTATAATTATTTGATGATAATGTTCCTATGCTAATTGGGTAATTTCCAACAGGACTTGTATTAGTTGCAGTAGTAGCTAGTGAACCAGAAATAACACTAGTTGATTGACCATTTAATAGACCAGATGCAGTAAATGTTAATGCTGGTATTTGTGAACCTAATGAAATTGTTTTATTTTGTGGATAAATAGTTACTGGGACTTTTGTTATTGTGAGCTCTCCGTTTGCATAAGATATTGTATAATTTGAAATATTTGTATAGGAACCAGCAACTGGATCAGATGGAATTATCAAATATGTTTGGCCATCTGGAAGTACATTAATACCCGTTGAACTTAAAGAAACACTAGATAATGATTGTCCAGATTTAAGCCCAGTAACAGTAAATGAGCTAGTTCCTAAATTTTGTGTTGTTCCAATATAAGGTTTTGTTTGATTTGTTGCAGTAATTGTGATTGGTTTAGGATTTATAATAAATGAATTTCCATATGCTATTTCAAATGAATAATTATTTGCTGAAAATCCAGATGTTAAGTAATTATATGTGCCAGCATTGCTTGTATCTGTTGCATCTGTACTTAAAGTTCCTGATATAACAGCATTTGTTTCACCATTAACAAAACCAGATGAAGTATATGTTAAACTAGCCGGTATTGATTCTCCATAAATTATTGACTGATTACTTGTTGGTGTTATTGTTATAGTTGCTTTATTAATTGTTAATTGTCCAGGCTGATAAGTAATGTTATAATTATTTAAATCTGTGTTAGAACCAGCAACAGCATCAGTTATTGAAATTGTGTATGGGGTATTTGATGAATTAGTACCTGTTGACGCTAATGTTACATCACTAATACTTTGTCCTAAAACCATATTAGGACTGACAGTAAAAAATTTAATACTTGGGTCTGTAGAATTTAGGTTATGAACTTGACCAGTATAAGTTTTAATTTGACTACTTGCGGCTATGGTTATTGGTTTTTTACTTATTGTTAATTTTTTAGTAGTGTCAAGACTAAAATTATAGTTGGTAGCAGTTAAATTACTTGTTGAAAATGTATATTCTCCGATATTACTAGAGTTTGTTGCATTTGTTGTTAAACTGCCAGAAATTACACCTGACGTTGATGTGTCTCCGTTTACAAATCCTGTTGCCGCATACAATAGTTGAGGTATATTTTGTCCATATTCAATATTAATATTTGTTGGTGAAATAGTTAATGTTGCCTTTATTATAGTCAAAGTTGGATCTGTATAACTTGGATGTAAACTAAAACTATAATTTGTTGAAGTTAAGTTATTATAAGTTATTGGGAAATTACCAAGTTGTGTTGCATTAAACCCAGTAGAGCTTAAGTTTCCGGAAATTTTATCGTAAGATTCAGAGTTAACAAAACCAGTTGCAGTAAACGTTAAATTAGTTGCAGAATCTCCATAAGTTTTTGTTTGGTCTTGAATAGTTAAAACCAATGGCGCTTTTTGAATTGTTAGTTGGGCTGTGTTGTATCTAATATTATAGTTTGATATTAATGTACTGGAACCAGCAACTGCATTTGATGATGTTAATATGTACGGTGTTGCTGATGCGTTTTTATTAGCAGAATCTGAGCTAAATGTTAAAGATGCAATTGATTGTCCTGATAATAATCCAGATACAGTAAACATTGTGTTAGTATCTGTGTTTTGTGCAGAAACAGAATAGGCAGTTCCTGTATAAGTTTTAGTTTGGTCCATTGGTGTAATAGCAATGGGTTTTTGATTGATTGTTATTTTTTTGCCGCTTGTAAAAATAATATTATAGTTTGGTGCACTAAATGGATTTGATGAAGATTGTGTAATCAAATACTGGTTAACATTACTTGTACTACTTGCCAAAGTTTCAAGATTACCGGTTATAATTGATTGAGTATTACCATTAACCAGACCTGTTGTAGTATAGGTTAGATTTGGAATTGGATCCCCATATGTTAATACAAATTCATTTGGTATTATAGTTAAATCTGCAGGTTGTACAATTACTTTTGGATTTAAAGTACTTGAATCTAATGAAAAATTATAATTGTTTGATGTTATACTAGAAATTGATATGGAATATTCTGCTGGAATAGACGATGATGTTGCAGTTGTTGTTAATGAACCTTGTGTACCAGTTGTTTCTCCATTTTTAAGTCCATTTTCTGTAAAAGTTAGTACAGGAGTTTGACCATATTTAATTGTTATATTAGGTACAACCAGTGTGATGGATGCTTTTGATATTGTTAAATTCCATGTTCCAATTAAATAACCATACAATGGAGTAAGATTATTATCCCAATATAAAACTTTAATTTCATGGGTTCCAGCAGGAACGTTGGAACCAAATGTTATTGCACCTGTGGATTGGTTTACAGTAACACCAGTTAAAACATTGAGTAGTGTGTATGTTCCCCCGCTTAGATTTCCACTAGATGTTGTTTGAGATGCAGACCCATATTCTTTTGAAGTTGAATTTGAACCAGATGTATAAATAGTATCGGTGGCAAATGACTTTAAAATATATGGAACAGTATTAGAAGATGACATATCAATCCATTTGCTACCTATTGAATTGTCTAAGCTACCATTTGAATATGTTGGTGCAGTTGATGTGTCTAATTTATTTGTTCCTGTAGCAGATGTTGCATTTGAATCAGACCATGTGCCACTAGCAAAATAACAATTAGTAATTGTTACAGATGATAAATTTCCCCTAATACCGCCTCCATCAGTACCAATAGTTCCGATAGAATAACAATTATTTGCGCTTCCCAATGATGACTTACCAAAAATACCACCTGCTTCGTTTCCAATTGAACCTAAAGAATAACAATTATTTGCAGATGCATTTAAGACAGAATTTGCTCCAAAAATACCTCCTGCGCCTACACCTATTGAACCTGTTGAATAACAATCTGTTACAACACCAGAACCCATATAACCAACAATACCACCTGAATTTTCAGCAACAGGACCAGTTGAGTAACAATTTGATATTTCACAATTTGCAGTACCCCAATATGATTGAGCAATCCAACCTCCACCTTGTTGTGTTCCATCAAATAAAACAGAATTGTTAGTGGCAATTATTCCAAGATTTTTTATTTTAATATTTGATTTTTGGTCTGAGTTAGCAGTATTATTTGTTCCAGTACCATTTTGTACAAAACCCTTATAGCCTAATGCATCTGTTTGATTTTTTATAACTCCATCAATCGTTATTTTATGGTTGTTTCCATTTATTGTAATATTATTACTTTTAATTATCAAATATGCATTTTCTGGTTCACCTGTTGTAGTATCATTGATTAAAATATCAGATAATATATTTAATGTTAAAACAGAACTATTAGTACTGGTGTTTATAATATTAACTGGCCAGTTTTCATTTAATGGAGTCCAATTTGTGTTGTCTAAACTATAAGAAATGAAAGATGTGGTTGAAGACTGTGTTAAATAAACATTTCCACCATCTGATGAAATTTCTGTTGGAGAACTAACTACTCCTGTACCACCAAATCTTATAAGCATATTATATCTTCTAACAGTTTCGTCTTTACTATATAATGTTATTCCATTGTTAATTTGGTACTTATCATCATTTGTTTTTTTAATGACCAGTGTTTTTGTGCCTATCTTTAAAGTTACTTGTTCGTTTGGATTATTTAAGTTAATATATGCAGATTGGTCATCAGTTACAGTTGAACTTACATTTATAACACCTCCTGGTTTTGCAACAAGGACATTAGCTGGACCATCTGTAATTCCAAGCTTTGACTTGTCTAAATTAAAAGAACTAATAGAACTATTATTACTGTCATTAAATATTCCAGACAAATAATCATGTCTTGCAACTGAGACGTCTTGTGCACTTGCATAGTTTGGAGGAGCAGGTATGGTAATAATTCCAAATGTTGCTTCTTTAGAAGTTCCAAAATATTGGTCATTTGTTTGAATAGTTGCGCTTATTGTAACGCTTCCTGCTGTTTTTAAAGTAATTAAACCATTACCTGAATCCACTGTTGCTACACTTGTATTACTACTAGAATAAACAATAGGTCCGCTACCAACAATAATTTTTGGAAGTACAGGTGTAAAAGTTTTATTAGCTACATCAAGAACTTGATTGTTTATTACAAAATCTTCAAGTTGACTCTGTGATTTTTGAATATCAAAATTATTACTTTCTTTTATTGAAGAGTCATATTGTTCATTTGCTGGTGCAGTAGCTGTTATTTTAACGTTTCCAGCTTTTAACATTGTAATCATTCCTGTAAGTTCATCTATTGTTGCGATAGTAGAATCGGAAATTGTATAATGTATATTACTATTATAGTTAACCTTTGATGGTAATAGTGGTGTGAATGGAAAATTTCTAAAAACTCTATTAGGAATATTAGGAAAGTCACTAATTTCACTTTGTGCTTTTTGAACGGTTAATGTTCCTTTAGTAAAATTAATTTGATAATTGTCAGCATCTAATGTGCCAACATTTATATCATATGTTCCAACATTTGTATCAGTTGTTACATCAGTTAATAAAGAACCTCTAAAAACAGAATTTGATTGTCCTGCAATTAAACCAGTTGAAGTAAATGTTAATGATGGATTTTGACTATTAAACCTTTTTGATTTATTATCTGCTACTATGTTAACTGTTTTTTTACTAATTGTTAAAGTTCCTGTTACGTATTCAACAGTATAATTAGATAAAACTGAGTTAGGCAACGCAGTAGAAATTGTAATTGTATGTGTTCCAGCATTTATACCAGAACATGCAATTGTTGCATTTGATACTAAGTCTTGATTAACAAGACCAGTGCAAGAAAACTCATTACCAGTGAATGATTTTACTTGTGCATCATATTCTTTTGTTATATTATTTGCAGTTATTGTTAGTGGTTTTGGTTCTACAATTAATTTATTTTGAGTATTTATGGATAAAGTGTATTTTGTTGATGCTAATGTTCCAATAATAAAATTATAATTTCCAACTATATACTTGGTAGCTTGTTCAACACTTATACTTCCAGTTAAAACAGTGCCGGCTGTGTCTCCTGCTTCTAATCCAGAAACACTAAATTCAATAGTTGGTATTGTGTCACCATAAGTAATTTTAGTTTCTTTTGGTATAATTACAAGAGTATTTTGAACTTGAGTTATTGATAGTGTTCCCTTTGTGAAGTTAATTGTATAGTTTGTTGAATTTAAAGTACCTTGTTCAATATCATAATTACCAGCTGTTCCAACTGTAGCGTTTGTTGTAAGGTTTCCTCCTAGATCAGACTTGGATTCTCCATTTACAAATCCAGTTGCTGTATAAGTTAGTGCGGGTATAGATTCATTATTTAATATACTTTTAGAAGTTGCAACTACATCTAAATTAATTTTATCAACAGTTAATGTGACTGTTCCAATGTAATAATTATAAGGAAGATTTATTGTTCCGTTATAAAATAAAACTTTTATTTCATGTATACCCCCGGGAGTTTTTTGTCCTGAATATATTATACCTGTTGCTGCATCAATTGTTAAATCAGTAATTTGGTTAATTAATCTATAATTTCCACCGGATAATATTGCTGCTGATGATGATACAGTATTACCATAAGACTTTGATAAAGTTAAAGTTGAATATAAATCAAAACTAAATGAGTTTATAACATATGGAATTGTTGTTAATGTACTTATATCATACCAATATGTGTTATTTAAATCTGACAATACTAATGAACTATTAGCATTTGTATCTGACCATGTACCATTTGCTGAGTAACAATTTGTTGTTGTACCAGTTGTTGTACTGCTGAATATTCCACCAGCATTAGAGCTTAAACTATAGTTTCCAAGTGAATAACAATTTATAGCAGTTCCAGAAGAGCTATTTCCAAATATTCCTCCACTATTACTTTTAATTGTTCCAAAAGAATAACAATTAGTTACTGTTGCAGACGATTCTTTTCCACATATACCACCTCCGTATAAACCAATTATACCTGTAGAATAACATTTTGTAAAACTACCAGAAGAATTACTACCAGAAATACCCCCAGAATTTGATGATATTGTTCCTAAAGAAAAACAATTAAAAACTTCACAACCTGAACTATTTTTACTCCAGTATTTTTGGCATATCCAACCGCCATTTGTTTTAAGCAGGGAACTTCCAGCTGGTACATTAATGTTTTTAACAATAATATTCGAATAACCATTTGTAGAAACACTACCATTATTAATTAAGCCCTCATAGTTATTGACATTACTAAGTATAATTTTTTTGTTGTTTCCATCTATTTCAATGTAATCACTACCAATAATAAAATATTGACTGCTATTGGTTATTGTAATATCAGTTGTAAAAATTACATTTAATTTATTTGTTGAAGATGGAGAACTTTTAGCTAATATAAATGGCATTTTATTATTAATTGTATTCCATGTTGAGTTATTAGTACTGCAAAATATTTCAGAATTTATACTTTTAATATACAAGTTATTTTGGCTGAAAGAAATATTTAATTCAACAAAGTCACTTCTTAATTCATATACATTATCATTAACAGAACAATAAACAACCACATAATAATACTTATTTGTTGATAATGATACATTATTTATTGTCATTGTTGGATTAGTTTGGTTAATAACTTCTGTGCTACCAATTATAGATTTTTCACTATTAGTGAACCATTTATACGAAAGAGTACCAGAACTTGTTTCTGCAGTTACTGTAAATGTTGCATTTGAATTTTCTGTTGTGGAAACATTACTTGGTTGAGTTATAATACTAAATCCATCAAATAATTGCAATACACTTGATATTGTATATGTGTTATTTTGGTATGAACCCATATTTGGTCCAAAACCATTAAGTGCAACTCCAGAGAAAAAGTTAATATCGAAAACTTGTGCTCTCAGATTTTTATTGTTAAAGTCAATTGTATTTGGAGCTTGAAAAACAAATCCGGTAAAATCAGACCTTGAATATCTTACACCATTAAAATCAAAATCAATGCTTAATAACCAATCTGGTAGACTTTGAAACCCAAAGACATTAGTTTGTTGTGTTGTATCAATAACAAAAACAATTTTATATGCTGGATTATTATTATATATTATTTCATATTTTTTTTCATTTGAAGACAAAACTCCTGTAATTTTTAGTTTTGCAACTAAACTATATGTGGTATTTGAAAATGTGCCATTTGAATTTATAATTTTAACATAATAAAAAAGAGGTGTGTTTCTTGTAATTGGGTCTGTTGTAAATGTTGATGTAGTTTTTCCAACAAGTAGTTGTCCATTATTTGTTGATTTTTCAGTATTAGAATACCATTGATATTCAATAGAACCAGTGTTTGTTACAACAACACTAAATGTAGCTGTAGTACCTAATCCTTTTTCAATATTAGCGGGTTGAGTTGTAATTTCAAATCCTGGTAATAATTGGTTTATACTTGTGATTGTTCGTAATTTGCTGCTTGTAAAATCCCATGCTGTAAAATTTCCATTATAACTAATTCCAACTCCGTCTTTCCAACCACTTATTCCAAAATCAGTTAATTGACTTTTAAGGTCTTTTAAATTATAATTGACAGGATTTGTAAAATTATAAACAAAAAACTGAATGTTATTCTTTGATAAAACTGTGTTTCCAAAAACAGCACTTATATTATTTATCCATGCTGGAAGTGAATTATACTCCATAACCGAACTTGCCTTTGATATATCAATTGTTAATAAAATTCTGTAGTCTGAATTATTATCATAAATTATTTCGAATGTTCTTTCTAAGGTTAAAGCTCCTGGTATTGTTAATTTTGCAATATTACTTTGTAATTCACTATTGTTTGAATCTGTTATTATAACATAATAATATAATGGTATTTCCTCATCTATAACATTAACAGTAAGTGTTTTAGTGTTTGCAAAGTTAATTATTGTTGAACCTGCTCTTGAATTTGATGTATTTGAATACCATCTATATTCAACATTTGCTGATACTGGTGAAATTTCAACAGTAAATGTTACACTTGAACCTAAATTTCCTGAAACATTAGCAGGATGACTAGTTATTGCTAATGAGTTACCTTGTGATGCATTAAATAATCCAATTGATGTAATAGTGTACAAGCGGTTTTCATAAACAAAACCAAGGGGGTTTGAAAAAAGGCCCATAATACCAGAGTTTTTTCCAAAGAATGTTAAACCATTAAATTGTGAAAGTGAAATGGACTGGTCAAATACAAGTGCTTGTTTTGTGTTAAAGTTTAAACCCATGATATCATCATAAAAAAACTCTTTTCCTCCAAAAGTAAGATAAATGTCTTTAATAAATTCAGGCATTTTTCCAGAAAAATCTGAACCTGACGAAAATGAATATAGTGCTGGGTCAATTGTTAATAAACAATAATTTGTTTGAACAGAATCATATATTACCTTTAGTACTTTATATGATGGTAATACTACTCTAATTATTTTTAGTTTTACAAAATTACTTATTAGTGTATATGTTATATTATTAATTGTTTTTGATATTTTAACATAGTAATATTTTGGTGTATTTGACGTTATATTTTTAATTTCATATGTATTGGTGGTTGAAAATTCTTGTGACCGTTGACTTTGAAAATTATTACTAGACGAACCAATCCAAAAATATGATACCTCAGACAATGAAGTGTTTACAGTTAAACTTGCATTATCTCCTAAATAAGCTTCTATGTTTGATGGTTGTGTTGTTATATAAAATGTTGGTTCCTGTAAATAAATATACATAAGATCGACCCCATTTTGATTATTAAAGTAGGTAAAATTAACGAAGTAGTTACTATTATCTTGTATAAAATTATTTCCAATAAATATATTATAAAAACTTTGTTTAATTTCATTAATATTTAGTGAATTGTTTGGGAATAAGTGAAAATTAGCAATGGTAAAATCGTCTCTAGTGTATTTTTTTGTATCAAAATATCCATTTGCATCAATAAGCCAATTTGGTAAAGTCATGTTCGTTTGATCTGTAACATTTTGAAATGACGAAGTTATATCTATTGTAAAATCTAAACTGTATCCATTTTTATAGTACATAATATATTTTTTATGATTAGGATTTGTAAAACCAGTTATTTCTAAGTAGGCAATATCACTTGTTCTTACATGCGTAATACCATTTTCAATTAATTTTATTACAACAAAATAATATTGATGTGTAGAATTTTGAATATTAGATATATTTAAAGTTGATGAATTAGCAGATGTGATTAGCGTAGCGTCTTTTGTTGATTTTAATCCATTAGAGTACCATTTATACTCTATTGTTCCTAAACTTGCTCCTTGAATTAACACAGTTGACGAAGCGGCCCCTCCAATAGTTGATTCCATATTTGTTGGTTGAGTTGTTATTTTAAAACTTTCATAGTCTAAATCAATACTTACTATTTTGTGAACAGTAAGATTTGAATAATCATAAATAGTAAATTTAGATGTGTTAAACATAGAAGATAAATATGGAAAAAAATTTGAACGTGTAAAATTAAAATTATATAACTGTGATTTAAGGTCGCCATTTGAATAGTTAATTGGATTTTGAAAATTTAACTTTTCAATTTCTAACCCAACATCTTTTTCGTAATACTTTACCCCACCAATATCTAATTCAAAATCATCAAGTGAAAGATAGGGTGGTAACAAATCAAATCTTGTATCAAGTGTAAATGACATTTTTGCATTATTTGTTAATACTCCAATATATTTTTTTTTAGTAGGAATTTGTATAATAGTTCCATTAGTATTTTTAACAGTTAATTTTACTACGTTACTTTTTAATTTATAATTGAAGTTATCTACTGTTATACTTGCAATATAATAATAATATCTATCTGTTGATTCTGAAATGTTTGAAACAGTTAAATTATTACCCGTTATAATAAATTTTCCATTTTGTGTTGTTCTTTTTATGTTTGAATACCATCTATATGTTACTGAACTATTTAAACTTGTACTGACACTAGTGTTGAATGTTACTGATGTTCCAATAGTTTTTTCTATGTCAACGAGTGGCTGAGATAACTCAAAATTATCATCACAAAAATAAATGTCTGTTATCAAATATTTTATTCCATTAAATAATTGACTATTCTCATTACCTGATTCGCTACCTCTAATATTATTTTCAGGTGAAGCAAAGAAAAAAGTTGATATTACACGTGTTAAATCAAAATTTGTATCTGATAATTCGTGCGAATACCAATCTATAACTATTAGTCGTAAAAAAGTAATATCATCTGAAAGTACCGTTGTGTCACCAAACTTAATTTCTAAGTTTGAAGCCCATGTTGGTAGTGGACCCGATGACGCCCCTGGAAACTGTGGCCCGAACTTATCATACATCCAAAAATAATTATTGTTATTGTCATTGTCATTGTTATTGTTTGCTGTTGGAAAAGTTATTGTAAGTTTCGCATAATAATTTTCATCATCATTATAAACTATTTTAATTCTTTTGGTTGACGATGTTATATTTGCACTAATAATATTACTATATAAATTATCATTAACAACAATAAAGTAGTATTTCGGCATATTTTCTTGAATTATAATTTCTAAATCAGTTTGTTTAGAATTAACTCCTGGTATTGTAGTTGCACCTTCTGTTGAGTTAACAGTATTTGAATACCATGTAATTGTATTAACTTGAGTCATATCATCAAGCTCAAAGCCTATTAAAATGTGTGCACCAATAACACCGGAAATACTATCTGGTTGATTTAAAAAGTTAACCATTTGTTATCTATATAAAGAACAATACATATAAATTTTTATAATTAAATTAAAAAAATTGAAATTTTAACTCTCTGTATGTTTCATTAATTTTAGACTATTACCTACATACCTGGGTTATTTCGTTGAAATAATTTAAGGGTGTTAGGTAGGCGTAGTTGGGTTTTTTAATGGTGTTAACGCGCGATAACACATTGAGATTTTCAGTATGCCGGGTCGTAAGAGCAGGGTTAATCGGTGATACAAAAAAGGATATTCCACCAGGTTTATTCTTAGTGTCATTGATTGGATGAGTATCTTGCGGCGACAGAGTAGGCGGGTAGGTTCAGATATTTTCACATAGAAAATATTGTTGTAATCCGTTTGTTCTTAGTAACCTTATATATAAATATAATCCCAGTAAAAAAGGAGGGACGTATAGCAACAACGATATGTGCCACTAATCATAACCTTTGGAAAGTTATGATTGTTTGGCTCTGAATTATTTCAGAGGCAATAGTGTTTCCAACCAACCAACCATTTCTTAGTGTAGCGTCCAAGAGCTTCCGGCTGCGATTTCGCGGGAAGTGCTCTGGCATACACAGGGTTTATATATTTTACATCTTACTGGCTCACGTCATTTGATGCCCCCTTATATTTTTAAGGAAGGGGTTTACTCATCGGGTATACTATAAAATATTTAAACTAACAAGGGTCGATGAGACATGTTTCTCCTTGGAAGCGAACCTTCTAATGAAACAAATGTGACCGAAACTAGTACTGTTATGCAGCAGAGACAACGGTTCCCCCTAGCCATAGAGTGATGATCTAAGTTAGGAATGAGGGCAGACGCCTATACTCTATCGTCGATACTTTTAAATTAAAATTAATCTAACAACTCCAGTTTTATTAGAAAAAAATTAAAGGGTTAAGTCGCGTGGTTTATATACCTTTACACTAAAACTTGTTACCTGGACAATAACAAGCGAAGACATTTAGTCTATTTTCTAAGCAAAATCAATTATCATATATATTTATTAACCTATCCATTTTACTGCCCCTCAAAAGGCAACAGGGTTCACGTTTGTAGTTATTAAAACAGCTATAAATGTAAGTTAAAAATATTATTGGATTCTATTTGCTTAAAAAATTTTTACCTAATGAATATAGCGTAAGCATAGTCATTATCTTAAAATCATACAAAGGTAATGTGTGACAAGGAGGGACGTATAGCAACAACGATATGTGCCACTAATCATGACCTTTGGAAAGTTATGATGTAAATGTAAATTTATTTGGCTGTGGATAAAGTTCATGGGCAATAGTGCATTCCAAATCAACAAA
>JACCDX010153360.1_pt1 | contig 59796 bp, 39 predicted proteins | sample 7449681 | NCBI WGS metagenome assembly JACCDX01 (sample SAMN15323450, study PRJNA562643) | freshwater metagenome | isolation source: river surface water | place: USA:Blue River Watershed | collected 2017-08-18
GTTTCACCTTTAGTTCCTGTGAAACCCGTTTGACCAGTTGATCCAGTTTGTCCAGTTTGCCCAGTAGGACCGGTTTTACCCATCATACCAGTTGGTCCTGTTTCTCCTGTTTCGCCTGTAGGACCGGTGTTGCCAGTTTCACCAGTGTAACCAGTGGTACCCGTTTCACCGGTTTCGCCAGTTGGACCCGTTTCACCTGTTTCACCCGTTTCACCTGTGTATCCAGTATATCCTGTTTCACCTTTAGGTCCAGTTTGTCCAGTTTTGCCAGTTGGACCGGTTGATCCAGTTTCGCCTGTAAAACCAGTTTCACCGGTTTCACCTGTTTCGCCCGTTTGACCGGTTGGTCCTGTTGGTCCAGTTGGTCCAGTTTCACCTGTAGGACCAGTTGTACCCGTTTCACCAGTTTGTCCAGTTTCACCTGTATGACCTGTTTCACCTGTATGACCTGTTGGACCCGTTTCACCTGTATGACCTGTTTCTCCGGTTGGACCTGTATGACCTGTTTCACCGGTTGGACCTGTTTTACCTGTTTCACCTGTTGGACCTGTTTTACCTGTTTCACCTGTAAAACCTGTTTCGCCAGTTTCACCTGTATGACCAGTTCCTCCAGTGGGTCCGGTTTCGCCAGTTTCGCCAGTTGGGCCAGTTTCGCCCGTTTCACCAGTGTAACCTGTTTCACCCGTTTCACCAGTTGGACCTGTTTCACCTGTTTGTCCAGTTTGTCCAGTTGCACCTGTTTGGCCGGTGTGTCCAGTATAACCGGTTGAACCAGTTTCACCTGTTTGACCTGTTTCACCAGTTTCACCGGTTGGACCGGTTTCACCTGTTTCACCTGTCTGACCAGTGTAGCCAGTTTTGCCAGTAGGACCGGTTGCACCATCAATACCATCCAAATTCATATTGAAAACATCGGTCAAATTGGAAAAATCACCAACGATGTTTTTGATGCCACCAATGGTATATAATTGACCAGCGGAAATATCAATTATGGTACCCTCAAAATGGAAGCCTGTAGGGGCAGATTGTGCCACAATCACGACAGAATTACCAACTATATATGTGAGGTCCGTGTGATATAATGTCAATTGCACAGACATGTTCTCTACTGGCATTATTTGAACGGAACTGGTAGTATGTGTATTGAATCGGTCACCTCTTGGACCGGTCACACCAGTTGGACCCGTATGACCCGTATTTCCCTGTGGACCATCAATACCATCTAAATTAATATTGTATGTTTTATTTGGCTGGAAAACACCTCGAATATTCGTGATTCCAGAAATGGTTAATTGTTGATTGATTCCGTTGGTTGAAATATCCGAAACAGTTCCTTCAAATCTCGTTTGATGATCTGTTGCACAAACAACGACCACCGAATTTCCAGGAATGTATGTACAATTATTATCCTTCAAAGTTAATATTAAAGTGTCATTCTCTACAGGCGAAATAGAAATGGGGGTTGCAGTGGCTGTATTGAATTTGTCACCCCGTGGGCCAGTGTCACCCTTTTCACCTTTTGGACCTGTATATCCGGTTTCTCCAGTATATCCTGTTTCACCTGTGTGTCCGGTTTCACCGGTTTGTCCTGTTGGACCTGTTTCACCTGTTTGGCCAGTTTCACCTGTTTGACCGGTTTCACCTGTTTGGCCAGTTTCACCTGTTTGTCCTGTTTGTCCTGTGTGACCTGTTTCTCCAGTGGGGCCTGTAGGACCAGTGTAACCAGTGTGTCCCGTTTCACCGGTTTCACCGGTTCTGCCGGTTTTGCCGGTTGGACCCGTTTCACCAGTGTGACCCGTTTCGCCGGTTGGACCCGTTTCACCTGTTTGACCGGTTTCTCCGGTAGGACCTGTTTCACCGGTATGACCTGTTTCGCCAGTGTAACCTGTTTCTCCTGTTTGACCCGTTTCACCTGTATGACCCGTTTCACCTGTATGACCCGTTTCACCAGTTTCACCCGTAGGACCCGTTTCGCCAGTTTCGCCTGTAGGACCTGTGTAGCCAGTGGGTCCCGTTTCACCGGTTCGACCAGTTCTGCCGGTTTCGCCAGTTGAACCGGTTTGACCTGTTTCACCTGTTTCACCGGTAGGACCCGTTTCACCAGTATGACCTGTTTGGCCGGTTTCGCCTGTTTCACCAGTTTGGCCGGTTTCGCCTGTAGGACCGGTTTCGCCGGTTTCACCAGTTTGTCCGGTTTCACCTGTTTGGCCTGTAGGACCAGTATAGCCAGTTGGACCTGTGTAGCCAGTATATCCAGTTTCACCTGTTGTGCCGGTTTCACCAGTTTGTCCAGTTTCTCCAGTTTCACCTGTTTGTCCTGTTTCACCTGTTTCACCTGTATGGCCAGTTTCGCCGGTTTCACCAGTTGGACCTGTTTGTCCGGTTTCTCCGGTTCTGCCTGTAGGACCAGTGTATCCGGTATAACCTGTTTCACCTTTAGTTCCTGTTGCTCCAGTATGACCAGTTTCGCCTGTTTCACCAGTTTCGCCGGTTTCACCCGTTTCACCTGTTGGACCTGTATGACCTGTTTCACCTGTTGCACCAGTTTCACCCGTTTCGCCAGTTTCGCCAGTTTCGCCGGTTGGTCCGGTTTCGCCGGTTTTGCCGGTTGGGCCTGTTTCGCCTGTTAAGCCTGTAGGACCAGTGTAGCCAGTGTGTCCAGTTGAGCCGGTATGACCAGTTGATCCGGTGCGTCCAGTTTCACCAGTGCGACCTGTGGAGCCGGTGTGACCGGTTTCACCCGTTTCACCTGTTCTGCCAGTAGGACCCGTTTGACCAGTTGTTCCAGTCGCTCCATCAATGCCGTCTAAATTAATAATGAAAAAATCGCCATTTGTGAAATCGCCGACAATATTGGTAATGTCCCCCACCGTCATATTTGCACCTGAAAAAACGGTGACACGACCTTCAAAACGAACCCCTGGATTTGATTGGCTGACCACAACAACTGAATTGCCGACTATGTAATTTAATGTATCATCCGCCAATACCAACATCACTTCACCTTTCTCTACAGGCGACAATGTTACAGAATTCTGTGTAAGACTATGGAAATGGTCTCCCCTTTGTCCAGTTGCTCCTGTATGTCCTGTTGGTCCGGTTTCCCCCTTAGGTCCATCAATACCATCCAAATTCACATTGTAGGTTACAAATACCGTATTAAAATCTGTTCCAGGTTTGGATATATTTCGTATTTGACTAATTGTTAATTGATTTCCGGCAAAATAAGACACCGTTCCTTCAAAACGCGTTGTATAATCCAATGAATTCACAACAACTACAGAATTTCCAGGAATATATGTACATCCACCATCTGCCAATGTTAAATAAACCTCTCCTCCAATTACAGGATTCAATTGCACTGATTCCATGGTCGTCGTATTAAAACGATCCCCTCTTGGACCCGTATCACCTTTTTCACCTTTTGCACCCGTTGGTCCAGTTCTACCTGTTTCACCGGTTCTACCTGTTTCACCGGTTCTACCTGTTTCACCGGTTCTACCTGTTTGACCTGTTGGGCCCGTCTCACCAGTGCGACCCGTTTCACCTGTTTCGCCTGTTGGACCGGTTTCACCCGTTTCACCTGTTGGACCCGTTTCACCCGTGTGACCTGTTTCACCCGTTTCACCTGTTTGTCCAGTTTGACCCGTTTCACCCGTTGGACCGGTTTCACCTGTTGGACCTGTTTTGCCTGTAGGACCAGTCCAGCCAGTTGCACCGTCAATTCCATCCAAATTGATATTATAATATTTCGATCCAGAAAAATCACCGACAATATTCATCAAATGTTCAATCGTAATATTCGGACCCGAAATGGATGCCACCGTTCCTTCAAAACGATTCATTCGATTCATTGCATCAACCACTATGATCGAATTTCCAGGAATATAACTTAATTCATTATCCAACATCACCAATTCCACCGATCCTTCCTGTACCGGTGTCAATACAACTTGATTCAATGTGCGTCCATTATAATGATCACCACGTTGTCCGGTTGGTCCAGTAATACCCGTTTGTCCGGTTTGGCCTGTAGGACCATCTACACCGTCTAAATTGATATTGTATACGTGGGATTCACCCGCCGCAAAATTCCCCAAAATATTGCGAATACCGCTAATCGTTACTTGATTGGACCATAATGTAAACGCAGACACCGTTCCTTCAAACCGCATGTGATAATCATCCTCTGATACCACGACGACGGAACACCCTGGTATGTATGTACAATCGTAATCTGCTAATGTCAATGTAATAGATGATTCCTCTACAGGCAAAAGCACCGTTGCAGTTTCTGTGCGCGATATAAATTTGTCACCTCTTTGACCTTTTTCACCTGTAGGACCTGTGTAACCAGTTGGACCGGTTTCACCGGTTTCACCCGTTTCACCGGTGTGACCTGTTTCACCGGTTGGACCAGTTTCACCTGTTTCTCCCGTTTCACCGGTTTCACCGGTAGGACCGGTTGGACCTGTTTCACCTGTTTCGCCGGTTGGACCTGTAAGACCCGTTTCACCGGTTGGACCGGTTTCACCTGTAGGACCGGTTTCACCTGTAGGACCTGTTTCACCCGTTTCACCGGTTTCACCTGTGTGTCCCGTTTCGCCGGTAGGACCTGTCTGACCAGTTTCGCCTGTAGGACCGGTTTCACCCGTTTCACCGGTTGGACCCGTTTCACCTGTTTCACCTGTTGGTCCAGTTTCTCCAGTATGACCGGTTTCACCTGTTTCTCCTGTAGGACCTGTTTCACCTGTTTCACCGGTTTCACCGGTTTTGCCGGTTGGACCTGTTTCGCCGGTTGGACCGGTTTCACCTGTTTCACCTGTTGGACCTGTTTCACCCGTTTCACCGGTAGGACCTGTTTCACCTGTTTCACCGGTGTGCCCTGTTTCACCTGTTTCACCGGTTGGACCTGTTTCGCCGGTTTCACCGGTTGGACCCGTGTGTCCAGTTTCGCCTGTAGGACCAGTGTAGCCAGTGGGTCCCGTTTCACCGGTTCGACCAGTTCTACCGGTTTCGCCTGTTGGACCAGTTTCACCTGTATAACCAGTTTCACCTGTTTCACCTGTTGGACCCGTTTCGCCGGTTGGGCCAGTTTCGCCAGTGGGACCGGTTTCACCGGTTTTACCGGTATCACCGGTTCTTCCTGTATAACCTGTATAACCTGTTTCACCCTTTGTTCCTGTATGACCCGTTCGACCGGTGTAACCAGTTGGACCCGTTCTACCGGTTGGTCCGGTTTCGCCGGTTTCGCCTGTGGGACCCGTTTCGCCAGTTTCGCCGGTTGGGCCGGTTTCACCGGTTTCACCGGTTTTACCCGTTTGACCAGTTGGACCAGTGCGACCAGTTGTACCGGTTGTACCTGTATGACCAGTTCTACCTGTTGGACCGGATGGACCAGTTTCGCCAGTAGGACCCGTTTCACCCGTTTCACCAGTTTCGCCAGTTGGACCCGTTTCGCCGGTTTCTCCAGTGGGACCCGTTTCACCGGTTTCTCCTGTGGGACCCGTTTCACCCGTTTCACCTGTTTCACCTGTTTCACCAGTGTGACCCGTTTCACCCGTAGGACCTGTTTCACCTGTTTCGCCGGTTGGACCTGTATCTCCGGTTCTGCCTGTAGGACCAGTGTAGCCAGTGGGTCCCGTTTCACCGGTTTCACCTGTGTGACCCGTTTCGCCTGTGGGACCTGTGAAACCGGTTGGACCGTCGATACCATCTAAATTTACATTGTATATATAAGGCGTGATGCCATCATAAACACCAAAAATATTTTGTATTTTTACGACGACTAATTCTGTTCCAATATATGATTCGACAATACCTTCAAAACGACAATTTGTTGGGTCGTCAATACGAGCAACACAAACAGATGTACCTGCACAATAACCCAAAGTGTCTTCGATCGTAATTGCGATTGAGCCATAATATTCGGGGGTAAGCACGTAGGGGATCAATGTATTCGTATTGTATCGATCACCTTTTTGACCTTTTTCACCCTTTGGACCTGTGAAACCAGTTTCACCTGTATAACCGGTTGGACCTGTTTCACCGGTATGACCCGTTTCACCTGTTTCACCTGTTTGACCAGTATAACCGGTGGTACCTGTATGACCGGTTGTACCTGTTTGACCGGTTTGTCCGGTATAACCTGTATGACCTGTCCTACCTGTATCACCGGTTTGTCCTAGAATCCCTGTTTCATAATCATAAATTTTCCATACGTCATTATGAAGCATCCTCTATTCTATTTTTTTTTTGATTTTTTTTCCTGATTTTTTTTTTAAAAAAAAAATTAATTAAAAAATTATTTTAGATGATAACTCTATTTTCTTTTTTTTTGTTTAATATTGTATTTTTTTTATTGAATAAAATCCAAAATTGAAAAAATAAATATAATATCGTATAAAAAAGAATATATCGTTTTTTTTATACTATATACGAATATAAATTAAGCAATCTTCAAAAATTTGATATTGGTATTTTTGCTAGTAGCATCAAATTTAACGGTTCCAACCCCCCCTGAAAATGTATGAATTGCATGCATATATAATGTTTTATCTGTCGCTATTGTGAAAACGCCATTTAAATCAGTTGCATGTTGTAAATTACCACTTGCAGTTGCGCTTAAATATCTTGAGGCAACTAAATAAGTTGATCCTCCGTAAATAGTTGGTCCATCTGAAACATACACTTGAGAAAAGGTAATCGTGGAATTTAATAATGATCCAACGGATGAAATTAATTGATATGTACCTGCACTTAAATCTATTGTAAAAATACGGGAATATGAATTAGATGTAAATGATTCATTATGTGACATGTCAAATACCGTTACAGGGAAAACCGTTGCTGAACTACTTGTACCTGCTTCGCCTTTTGGTCCTACATCACCTTTTTCGCCTTTACCTGTAGTTACTAATACTGCCGAAAACCATGTACCTGATCCTGTAGAGGATCCTTTCTTTAATATTTGTGATGTAGTATTCGCAGTGTATGCTGTAAATTCAACATAATCTGTCGTTCCATTAAAATGAATCACTTTCGATCCACCAATACTATTTCCAGTTTCTATATTTAATTCTGATTGAACAATCATCATTTGGTCTGATCCATTCATCCTGATTTGTACATTCGTTTGACCTCCCGAAACGTCGGCTTCATTCCACCATCCATTCAATGTAATCAAATAATTCCCCGCAACCGTTGGTTGGAACTTATTTGAACTTAACCATGATTGTGCGTCCAAATCGACTACAAATTCAATGATTCTATCTTCACCAGCTAAAATGGTTTGATCTGCCGATAAAACACCTTGTGTAAAATAAGATGAAGGGGTTAAATATCCACCATCGCTACCTTTATCGCCTTTTTCACCATTGGATCCAGATGTACCATTTGCACCTGCTGGTCCAGTATCACCTTTTGCGCCTTTATCGCCTTTTGGACCTGGTTCGCCTTTTGGTCCAGGGTTTTCAAGTAGGGAATCACCTTTTAATGTTCGTTGATCTAATGCGAATAAATCGTGATCTGGTGTAAATGATAAAAATAATGAATTTGTTTTTGTTGTTCTATGTGCCATCTTTTCTTTTTCTGGATTTTTTTTTGATTTTTTTTTCGATTTTTTTTTCGATTTGTTTTTTCGATTTGTTTTGTCTATTATTATAATAATTATATAATGATTATTATAAAAAAAAATTATTTATTTATTATATACTAATCTCCCCAAACAGTACTCATGGTTAATCCAGAAATCATGACCCATACAGTACCATTATGAATATACATTATTCCACTACCAGGATCCAATGCAACATCCCCAGAAGAACCTGGTGAATTATATGAAAGTGGAATACTCGTAATATTAATTGTTCCGGCTGGTCCTGTAGGTCCAGTATCCCCTGGTAATCCTTGATCACCAGCTGGCCCTGTTGGTCCAGTATCCCCTGGTAATCCTTGATCACCAGCTGGCCCTGTTGGTCCAGGACCTGTTGTTATTAATACTGCTGAAAACCATGTTCCTGATCCTGCTGCTGATCCTTTCTTTAATATTTGAGATGTTGTATTACTTGTATATGCAGTAAATTCAACATAATCAGTTGTTCCATTAAAATGAATCGTTTTTGATCCACCAACACTGCTTCCTGTACCCATTTGTAATGCAGTTTGAACAATAAATATTTGATCCGATCCATTCATTCTGATTTGTACATTCGTTTGTCCACCTGATATATCAGCATTATTCCACCATCCATTTAATGTGATCAAATAATTTCCTGCAATAGTTGGTTGGAATTTATTTAAACTTAACCATGATTGAGAATCAATATCCGCGACGAATTCAATAATTCTATCTGCACCTTCTAAAATAGTTTGATCTCCAGATAAAACACCTTGTGTTAAATAAGATGATGTGGTTAAATATTCCCCTACAGGACCTGTATCACCTTTATCACCTTTAGCTCCCGCTGAACCGTTAGCACCCGCAGCACCTTTTTCACCGACGGATCCATTTGCCCCTGCAGCACCTGTAAATCCTGTATCACCTTTTTCACCTTTAGCTCCTGCTGATCCATTTGCACCTGCAGCACCTGTAAATCCTGTATCACCTTTTTCACCTTTAGCTCCTGCTGATCCATTTGCACCTGCAGCACCTGTAAATCCTTTTTCACCTTTAATACCCTGATCGCCTTTTGGTCCAGGATTTAAAAGTAGAGATTCACCTTTTGTTGTACTTTGATCTACTGCATATAAATCGTGATTTTTCGTAAATGATAAAAAAACTGAATTTGTTTTTGTTGATCGTGTTGTCATTAAAAAAAAAATATTTCGAATTAAAAATAGAAAAAAAAAAAGAAATGAATTGTATTTATATATAATTGCCAGAATTTTTTTCTTATTAGATATTTGCTTGTAAGAGAAAAAAAAAAAGAAGTAATAGAAAGAAGAATCAAAACAAAATATTTAAAAAAAAAATTATAATTATGGACAGTCAATTCCAACAAACAAAACTCACTAAAGATGAATGGAATTCAATTGAAATCCCCGTTTCATCCGATCAACAAGAAATTTTGGAGCTCATCATCCAAGGATATTCCAATATTTCCTACAAATACAATCGCACACCATCCCTTTTTGCATTTATGAAACTTGATTATGAATCAGCCGAAACCAAAAACATTGAAACTTTTTTGTTCAGCCACTTTTTCAATGAAACCATTCAAAAACACCGCAAAAAATACAAATTCCCCGAAAAATTGATCCCCTCCTTCTCCTCCAAACAAATTGTCACTCTCGCCGATCTCAAAAAACCAACCCAAATCCGTATTCAAAACACTTTCGACAATATTGAACGCAATAAAACCAATATTTTCGAATTCATCCTACTTGAAAATATTGCTAAAATGATGAAATATATCCCCGAACAAAATCGCCGATGGATGCTCTATTATTACACTCTTTGGCACCTCATCCAATGCAACGTCCCCCTCCTCAATCCTGTCATGTCCGAATTCTGTAAAAACATCCTTACCGCTTTCGAAAAACACATTGTCAAACTCGACATCATTCGCAAAGCCGTTGATTACATGGAAAACAACAAATCCATCCTTAAACACGCAAATATCGAACTCTTCGACCATCAAAAACGCCTCTTTTCCTTCTTCAAAAAAAACAAAGGACACCCAAAACTCGCCCTATACACCGCCCCTACAGGCACCGGCAAAACTCTCAGCCCCATCGGCCTCCTCTCCGAATACAAAGTCATTTTCGTTTGCGCCGCCCGTCACGTCGGCCTCGCCCTTTCCCGCGCCGCCATCGCTGCCGGCAAAAAAATCGCATTTGCATTCGGTTGTTCGTCCGCCGATGATATCCGTCTCCATTATAGTGCCGCCAAAGAATACACCAAAAATTACCGAACCGGTGGCATTTACAAAGTCGACAATTCCGTCGGCGACAAAGTCGAAATGATCATTTCCGACGTCCGTTCTTACATGTACGCCATGTATTACATGGGCGCTTTCCATTCCCGCAAAAATACTATCATGTTTTGGGACGAACCCACCATTTCACTCGATTATGAAGATCACCCCCTACATGCCATCATCTCCAACATTTGGCGCGAAAATCTCTGCCCCAATGTCGTCCTTTCTTCCGCCACTTTACCTCATGAACACGAAATTCAGTCCCTGGTGGATTCATTCCGACAAAAGTTTTCCGATTGCGATTTGCCTGTAGAGACAATATCCATTGTTAGTCATGATTGTAAAAAAACCATCCCACTCATTAACCCCCATGGATTCGTCGAATTACCCCATTTCCTTTTCAAAAATTATGACCAACTTCAGGATTCCGTCGATTTCCTTATCGAAAACAAGACCCTCCTCCGTTATATCGATTTAGGCGAGGCCGTCCGTTTCATTTGTAGCGTCAACGAACTCCACAATTCCGACCCCACAATCCACCTCATCACCAATCCCGACCTCTATTTATTGGAAAACTATTTCGACAATATCGACGACATCCACATGATCAAAATCAAAATTTATTACCTCGAATTCCTCAAACAAATCAACCCCCTCCATTGGGATTACATCTGGTCTTTAGCCCAAGAATCCCGTCGCCCCAAATTGATCAAAAACGGTGGGGGATCACACGACCCCGGTATTATGGTCACCACCCGTGACGCATTTAGTCTCACTGACGGGGCCACCATTTATTTTGCCACGGATATGGAGAAAATCGGCAATTTTTGTATTCAACAAGCCGCCATTCCCGAATCCGTTATGTCTGCATTGATGGAAACTCTTGCCAAAAATAATTCCCTACAGGCTAAATTACAAGTATTGGAAAAAGACCTCGAGGATCGTATGGCCCAATACGAAGGTCAAGACAAAAAAATCGCCAACGACCGACTAGATGATGATACTAAAAAACTCAAAAAACGCGTCGATGAAATGCGTACTCAGTTCAATGTTGTCACTTTGGAAAATGTCTATGTACCCAATAAACCACCCCATTTAGCTAAATGGGCACCGATTGATTTTGATCAAGAAGCCAACGGCAAACCGTTCAGTTCCGAGATCGATGAAGTGCTTGTAGAGGAAATATTACAATTGGATGGGGTTGACGACAGTTGGAAAATTTTATTATTAATGGGGGTCGGATGTTTTTCCCAAACCCAAAATTCCCGATACAACGAAATCATGAAAAGTCTCGCGGACCAGAAAAAATTGTATTTCATCGTCGCCAATACTGATTACATTTACGGCACCAATTACCAATTTTGTCACGCCTATTTAGGCAAAGACCTTGAAAAATTGACACAAGAAAAAACCATCCAAGCTTTAGGACGTGTCGGACGCAATAATATCCAGGAACACTATTCTATTCGATTCCGCGATTCCAAATTCATTTTGAAAATGTTCGAACGAGAACCCGACAAAATTGAAATTGTCAACATGAATAAATTATTCACCATTCCTCCTACTTAATCTAACCCACATTTTTTTTTTCATTTTTTTCATTTTCTTCTTCCGTAACAAAAATTTAAAATTTAAAACTTAAAACTTAAAACTAATTAAAATAATTTTGTTGTTGTTCACGTAAGAAAGACGAATTCATTGGTTTTAAATATGTGTCTTGTATTGCTATATTTGGTATAGATGATAAAAAAGGATTAATTGTTACTTGTCCAATCATTCCACGTTCCGTCATTTTATTAGATGTTTCTTCTTTCAATGATGATGACGTTTGATCAAACATTGATCGCATTTGAGAAGAATGAGGGTTGCCTGTAGGAGTAATATCATGTCCATGTCCTTGGGCATGACGTCGAGGCGAACGTTCCGGCTTTTCACCATTAATTGACCATGATATATTTACTATATTTGTCATCTGTTCACTCATTTGTTTTATTCCGTTTATTTATTTGTGTGTGTATGTGTTTTTTTTTATTTGTTTTTTTTATTTGTTTCTTTTTAATTTAATTTAACATTTTATTCCGCACATACTGACATATATAACATAAATAAAATACATTATGTATTAACAATTATTTTACTGTATACGAAAGTGCCATAACCATCAGACTTGAAATTCTACCGTAGCCTTTACTAATCCACTCTGTCGCCTTTTTTTTCCTAGCCGTCGCCGATTTTGTGCCATACATTATTTCAAACCCTGTAACGAAATATCCGTCGCTATATTCCACCCAATCATCTTCATCACTATAATATCGTTTACACCAGGCAACACAACCATCTCCGACTCCGATAACATTGGCTTTTATCTGCTCTATAGTTTGTATACTTATTCCGTCCATAGATATACCATTTTGGTGCATAAATTCGCAAATCGCAATATATGTCGTCCTTTTTTTATTTTGTATTTTGTCATTCTGACGTAGTTTTTCAATTACCGTTGGCAGGTTTCTATAACTACTCGAAATAATCGGATACAAAATTTCCCACTGATCCAAAGCATACGAAAATCTAACACCGGCACAACATACATAAAACATTAACCCTTCAAATAAATTATTGACATTTTTATACGGCATTGGTTCTGCACGCATCAACGGTATCAAATACGCATAATTCACGAATTCTGGATAGTCATTGAAGAAACTAATTATTTTAGACGCCCACACAGGGTCATATTCACTTATAATTGCTATTCTTTCCATCTATTTATCTATATTAACACATGTTTAAACCTATTTATTTATGAAATGGAATCATCCCCTCATAAATAATCCTCTCTACAGGCAACCCTTTTGAAGTTTAGCAAGTAGGGGATAATGTTTATGGGTGTGGGTGTTATTTTTTTTATATTAAAATTCACCTACAGGCAAAAACATCGATCGAATTATCCTTTACGGAGTTAGCAAGTAGGGGATAATGTTTATGGGTGTTTTTCAGAACAAAACTTTGATTTAGGAAAACCATCCTTCCAGAACTTTCTTAAAATGGAATTGATTAAAATTAACTTTTCCAGATAAAAACTTTGATAAAACAAAAATATTTTTTTACTTTTCTAAATTCGATCTCTGGAAAAGTAGATTTTCATCTTTAGGAAAACCATCCTTCCAGAACTTTCTTAAAATGGAATTGATTGAAATTAACTTTTCCAGTTAAAACATTTCATAAAACAAAAATATTTTTTTACTTTTCTAAAACATCGATCTGGAAAATTTTGAGCCTAAGCTCAAAATTTGCCATGCAGAAAACGGTTAAGGCCGTTTTCTTAATGGAAAAGTAGATTTTCATCTTTAGGAAAACCATCTTCCAGAACTTTCTAAAATGGAATTGATTAAAATTAACTTTTCCAGAATAAAACTTTGATAAACAAAAATATTTTTCTACTTTTCTAAAACATCGATCTGGAAAATTTTGAGCCTAAGCTCAAAATTTGCCATGCAGAAAACGGTTAAAGCCGTTTTCTTAATGGAAAAGTAGATTTTCATCTTTAGGAAAACCATCTTCCAGGAACTTTCTTAAATTTTTTGATAAATTTTGGACCATAATGCCCAAAATTTATCATACAGAGAATGGCTTTAGCCGAAAATTCCTAATTTTATAAATAATATGATTCTAAATCATCACCATTCATCATTTTTATATAGGATTCTGATAACATGGTATCATTTGGATTTATGAAATTAGTATTTACATTCCTCATAAAATTATATAATTCAGTAAATTTATCGTTTCCTATATGATGATTAATAGCATTTTCAATCAAAGAATGTAATATCATGTCTGCCAAATCTAAACCAAGATTAGCTTTAGCTAAACACTTCTTATTTTCAGTATCGTCTACATCTATTTCTTTATTAGCTAACTGAGTTAAAATTATAAAATCTTTTATACAATCAACCACAAATTGTTCATTTAATTTTGATTTATTTGTCAACATATCAGGAATAACCGTAATATATTTCATCCAACCATTTCTATATTTATTTGCAACACTTGTCATTTTAACTTAATTAGCAAAACAAAAAAAAATAAAAAATTTAATTAATTAATATAATTAAGCTTTAAGTTATATTCCCTTTGGAACCCTCAAAATATCATATCCTCTACAGGCAACCCCCCTAATCGATTTAGCAAGTAGGGGAATAGATATTATAATATTTGAATATTTCAAAAGTGCGTATTAATTCATTTAACTATTTTTTTTTCCAGGAAAAAAAATGTTATTTTTAAAAACAAAAATTAAAACAAAAAATCGAAAAAACAAATGTGTTTTTACAAAAAAAGATTACGCATCTGGTGACGGCATGTTGACGAAAGTATGGGGACCCGCAATATGGCACGCCCTACATACTATCTCATTTAATTATCCTGTAAAACCAACAAATCAAGATAAACAACATTATAAAGCCTTTGTTTTAAATCTTCAAAACGTATTGCCATGTAAATATTGCCGTATAAACCTCAAAAAAAATCTCAAAGAAATGCCATTAACATCCACCGATTTAATAAATAGAAATGCGTTTTCTAAATATATATATCGCCTACATGAACACGTCAATAAAATGTTGAAAAAAGAATCTGGATTGACATTCGCTGATGTTAGAGAACGTTACGAACATTTCCGCAGTCGATGTACAATTTCAAAAAAACCAAAATTGAAATTGAACACTATTGGAGGTAAGCCTGTAGGGGATGACGTCTCAACTTCGACTTTGAAGACGACGAAAAAAGAATCAGGGTGTACCGAGCCCATGTTCGGGAAAAAAGCCAAAGCCATTATCAAAATCGTTCCAGTCAATAAAACTGCCAAAACATTTTCAATTGATCGTCGATGTATCAAAACCCGTAAACAAATTCATTTCGCAAAAGAGGAAGCAAAGAAAAATGGATGAATTATCTTGATTTAGAAAATGAACTAAAATCAGCTAAAATAGGAATAGGCATTCCGTCATCACGATCTACTTTAGGAATCGGATTGGACGATTTGTTAAAATGTCCCCAAACGTCAATCAATGGCATATTGTTGCCTCCAGTAACATTTCTCCCTACAGGCTCACCCGTCTTCCAACCATATCCATTGGTTTCATCCATTTTTTTAATTTCCAGAGGATTTGTCATGTCTAAAGTTGGAATAGAAGTATTCGGATATTGTGGTTTTGATATTGAAATTGGATTCAATCCAATTCCCCTACTGGCAATTTGACTCGCAAGTCCATCCCTACGGTCTAATTCATTTTGCCCATTTTTATTTGATGAATGGTCTACATGGGTTTGAACAGCTCCCCCAATATTTTGACGAACGGAGGCTAATCCTTTCGTAATATAATCATCATTATAAAAACTAAATATGTTAAATAAATCCCAGAAATCACTTATTTTATGTTTACCATCATTTAGATCACGATCTTTATAGGATCCACTATGAAAAGAAAAAGGCGTTTTCACACAATTCCCAGAATTATCATAATACGTATCACATACTTTATCACGATTATCATCACTGTGTATATTTCCTGAAGTATCCTGTAGGGTATCATCATCATCATCACGTCGACGGCGATCATCATTATCATCACGTCGACGGCGATCATCATCATAATCGCGTTGTGAAAATCCTTCATCCAAATGGCTTGAAATAATAAAAGATTCAGGTTCATTCATTTTAAATAAATTCATTATGTTTCCCATAATAGATGATGAAGAAGTTGATTCCTTTTTCTCTTTTATCATTTCCATTTGTGTAAATTCCTCCATCATCGCTTTCACCCTATTTTCATTCCTACAGGTTGAACACAAATAAATAATGATGGAAATGGTTATAAATAATAAAAATACAGTTGTCCAATCGATCATCTTTATTTTTTGTTGATTTTTTTTTTAATTTACAATATTATTTTTCCCTTTGTTTGTTTAATATATTAAATATATATTTTTTCTTACTTTGTTCTTTTTTTTCAAAAAAAAAAGATGATATAAACAGATTTTTGTAATATTTTAAATAATATAAAACTTTTTTTTAAATTTTAAAATTAAATCAAATTTAAAAAAAAATGGAACAAGAACTTCAACAAACAAAAGAAGAATTAGTGACACCGCCACCACCTCCAATTCAGATCCAATATAAAGTAGAGAAACGTCCAGCAAATATCGAAAAATTTCTGGAAAATGAAGCTCAACAAAATAAATACGATTCATGGAATAAAATGGATAAAACATCTAAAATCGAAAAATTAATGATTTATGCTGAAAATTATGCCAAAGAAAACAATTTAGAAGTCGATGAAACAGAACATTTGAAAAATTTCATGATCGAATCTCTTGATAAAAAAAAATTATCACGTGTTAAAGATGTCACGTATGATAAAGATAAATCGAGTATTTTACAAATTCCAGGTCTTCATTATAATAAAAGTTCCCGACATTTCACTATCAAAGCAAACGATAAACATGTTTCAACCTTGAAATGTCTTGCACCCACCAAAAAAAAATCATCAAATCATAATGTTATTGTGTAAAAAAATTATTTATATGTGTAACTAATTTGTATTTAGCATTTTTTTTATTTTATATCATTCAGTCAATTTAAAATTAAGAAAAAGAAACAAAAATGCAAATTATTGATTTATTGAAACAATAATAAAATAAGATGCGATCATATTCTCACGTGTGAATATATTATATTTTAATTTTGATGAACAAAAATATAATTTGATATATTTCAGTAATTTCTCTTTCGTAATCATTGGTAATTTATAATGATCTGCATAACTAACCATAACATGTTGCTTTGACCAACCATTGAAATACACTGGAAATTCCACATACAAATTTAGATTATTACTAAATTGGTTATCAATATGGTTTAACCACATTTTTTCTACTTCTGTATCTTCTTCTTTTTCTGTTGCTGGATCTATTATCGGATCAATTATCATTTTAGTTTCGGTGTCCATTTTTTTTTCCTTTTTATTTTTATATTTATACTTTTTCCCTATAAATAAGAATAATGACCATTTTTTTTAATTTACATAATGCATAATTTAAATCACAATTATATTCATTTATTTGTTGAACAAATTGTGTAAATGCGTAATTGGCAGGTAATTTCAACATAATAATTTCACATTTCGGTTTATTTGTAAATACATTGAAAACAAATGTTTCCAAATCAACCATTCCTATTGTCAATTTCAATTCATTTTTAGACTTATAATCCGGCCCTCCCCATTCCGGATCCAAAAACAATATATCATAATTCATATCTTCTTTCAATGCCAACGATAATATACATTCATTCGTCATCACCACATTTTGATACCCCATCACACTCGTCACATTATGTTTCAACATCCCATATCTCTTCGTATTATACTCATTACTTATCACTTTCCCAAAATTCGTCGCAAATGAAAAAGTATTTCCACCAATACACGCCATCCCATCCAATATAACAATATCCGCATTTTTCTTATTTATTTTTTGTGTCGTCGTTAAATGATTTATCAAAAAACGCGATATCCGTTCAGCACTTTCCGAATCAGTCACCGAATAATAACTCACATCATCCATTTCAATCATCATCCTTTTTTTAACCGAAAAATTCTTGAACAAATATTCCCGTTTGTATGAATTTTCTAATTCCATTTTTTTTTGAACCTTTTTTTTCCTTCCTTTCTCTTTCTTTTTCTTTTTCTTTTTCTTTTTCACTTTTTAGCGAGAGCTCCCAGTTAAACAAAAAAAATCCAAATATTGTTTATATTTCTTTTTTTTTTGATAAAAAAAAACAAAAAGAAAAAGAGAGGAAAAAGAAAAATGCAATTTTTTGAAGAATTATGTCATTGGATGGATAAATTGGCCACCTCCAAATATATTCTCCTACAGGCAATCCCCGAATTCGAAGACGAATATTTTTTTAAATTATGTGAACATTTTCGAGATGTCCCTTATCCATTGATTGAATTCGCCATTGAATTATATCATGTCCTCTACTGGCCACGACGTTGTGACGGCCCTTCTTATATCGCCCCCATCGATTTACCTACATTTGATCCGCAAGTAGGAGAAACATTATCATGGTTGTCTTCCCTCCCCCAACCAACACAACGTTCCCCCGAATGGTATCAATACCGTTACAACATGATTACCGCAAGTGATTGCTGGAAAGCAATCAATACCGACGCAAAATTGGCTTCACTCATCAAAGAAAAATCGTCGGCTATCGATTTAAATAAATTTTCCGGGCGCGTATACGACCCCGACAATTCCCTCCATTGGGGACAAAAATACGAAGATGTCTCCGTCCAAATTTACGAACGTTGGTTTGCCTGTAGGGTCGGATCTTTTGGGTGCATTCGACATCCGACTTACCCCTTCATCGGCGCGTCTCCCGACGGCATCGTCAATTTTCCCGAGACGTGTTCCCGGTATGGGCGTATGTTGGAAATTAAAAATATCAAAAATCGTGAAATTAATGGTGTACCAAAAGAAGAATATTGGATCCAAATGCAAATTCAAATGGAAGTGTGCAATTTGGATCTTTGCGATTTCCTTGAAACCCGGTTTCTTCAATATGACAATGAACACGCCTTTTGGGCAGACTCGCCGTCGTCTACCCCATCCTCCTTTTTATATACCTCTACAGGCAAACCCAAAGGCGCGATGATTTATTTAGCCCGTGACCACGTTCCCCATTACATTATCGCCCCACTCGACGGATCCATTGCCAGTAGGGATGATTTTAATATGTGGGAGGAAAAAGCGGTCCAAGAATTTGGCGCAACCCATTTTTGGGTCCATACCATTTTCTGGTGGCTCGAAGAATATTCATTAACCCTCGTCCGACGCAATCGGCATTGGTTCAATCAAGCAATTATTCCCCTACAGGCCGCATGGAACGGTATTTTAGCCGCAAGACCCATTGATCCAAATCCAGGTCCAAATCTAAATCAAGATATAGATGTAAATGTAAATGTAAATGTAAATGTAAATTTAATAATAGAAGAAGAAGAAACAGAATCCCTATCAAAAAAATTTGAAATCACGACAGAGATCACAGAAACAACGAAAAAAAAGAAAAAAAAGATTGTTGTATGCAAAGGCATTTAACAGACGTCTGACGAACTGGGTTATTTTCGATTAATATTGTGGTGTCCGGCATTTGTGCGTGAGACAGTATGTTTCAAATTGTACATTTTGTCCAACGCTTCATCCGTTAATGGCAGTGGCCCCACACGATAATTTATATTAACATTTTTATGGATTTCGTAAGAAACCAAATCTCTTCCTGCAGTTGCAGGATCCACTGTCACAATCGGTGTTATGTCGTCCATCGATGATTTCAATACCGTGTATGTCACATCCCTATAGGCAGCCACATTATTCATCAACATCCAATATAATGACACCGTTAAATATTGTATATTTGGACTAGCCGGTTCATATTTCACTTTGAATTCGTAATTGTTATATGTCATTTTAGGCGCAATTGTAATCGCCCCCGTCGATCCATTCATTGCCGGATACGAATTCACTTGATTTTGCGCAGGATATATATTCGTCGGATACGTATTATTAATCGACACCAAACGATATATCCCACCATTATTTGCAGTATGAATGATCCCTGCCTGCGATGTACCACCTTCCCTGTACAAGACAATTTCTGAATTATTATTACCATATACCGCGGCAGAATAATGATTCAATATAAAGGGGGTTGAATCAACACCTGAAAGCGTGGGGGAATAATCGTCCAACCATGTACACGTTAATCCCTCTACAGGCGAAACATTGTATTCTTGTAACTCCAATAGCGCCATCGTTTTATTCCACCCCTGTCCAGTTTGCCCGTAGGAGTGATATATTGAGAAAAAATAACATGGACAATCCGGTTGCGACAAAACAGTTGCGTCTAAATAGGCCCCACTAATGGGACCGCAACAATAAGAATTTTCAACGTCAATGTAATTGACGGAATAAGATGTTCCCGAACTGTTCCCACCCAACATCCCCCCACTTCCAGGCGATACGGAACACGTCCCACGCGAATAAGAACGCGTAATAATGGCCGCACCCGATTGCCATGCTGGCATATCTCCGAAAATCCCACCGGAAAACGCTCCAATCATTCTGCCTGTAGAGAATGATTTATTGACGAATGCCGTGGAATTTGCTCCTACAAGCCCACCCGTCTTCGGGTTCAACATTGAACCATTGGAACAACATCTCATCAAATAAGGAATTTTACCAAACAAATCTTGAGGCGTCGACAACCCTTTTCCAAAATATTGTTGACCGATCCACCCACCTGATTCAGCCAATATCGAATTTTGCGAAATGACGCTTATGTTTTGCACAATTAGACCGCTATAAGCAACAACACTGTCTTGCGTTCCATTTTGAATGAGTCCCGGATAATTACTCACTGAACTGATGGTGATATAATTCAATGGACTGGAAGATGTGAATACCACGTTTTTACCACGTACAATGAAATATTCCGTATTGGAACTGAATGAGATGTTGTCGGTAAACGTGATGACGAGTTGTTCATCCGTTGTTGATGTATTATACACGTAAATGGGAAATGAATAATTGTTTCTGATTTGCGAATTATTTAATGAAATCGATTGGGTGATTTGGTTACGCTGTGTTTTTGAAAAAACCAATGGTGCGCTGAAAAAATCTTTGTCTGGATTAAACCAAATATTATCTACTTGCGTTTCGTCGTAATATTTTAATTTGGTTATTGCCGCGTAATAATAAAAATTGTTGTAATATTCATAATTATTCGATTGTATATAGATGTCGTCATGTGTGATGGTTAATGGAATATTTAACGTATATACTTGAATATTACTATAACAATTATCGATATAAAATGACATTTGTGTTCCAGGGTGTTTGTATTGATCGTCATTTTGATCATTAAAAGGTAATCCAACGATTCCACCTTGTTCTTTCCCTACAGGATTCGACCCTAATCCGCGTGAATAACAATTGGTAATATTTACGGTTGATAAAATCGGTCCACCTGCATTTAATGACATTTATCTTGATCTTATCTTATCTTAACTTTTTTTGTTTTTCTTTTTTTTTTGCTATTTTTTTTGTTAATATATAATATAATATAATATATATACATAACAAATACATATTATACAAGCAGGCAGTTAAACCGTGGAAAAAAAAAACAAAAAAAAATGAATAGTTTATTCAAAAGTGTTAGGAATACGATTAAACGTACGATATTGAATGAAGAAGATGAAGAAACGAAAAAAAATAAGAAATTCAAACCAGACTCAAAACTTAAATTAGTAAATGCGTTGAAGGAATATAAAAAAATAAAAAAGGAATATGGTAATAAATATTTTGAGAAACATGGTAAAGAAAAAGAAGATTGGGATGATTGGAAATATTGGAAATATTGGGATAAAGGTTTAATTGAAAAATGGGATGTAACCCTCGTTCATGATATGTCTGAATTATTTAAAGGATTTCGTTCTATTCAATTCAAATTAAATGAATGGGATGTAAGCAATGTTCATAATATGCGTAGTATGTTTAAAGATGTAACCGGAAGATTTACATCTGATATAAGAGGATGGAACGTTGGCAAGGTTCAAAACATGAGTAATATGTTTAATGGATGTTACACTTTCAATCAAGACATAAGTGGTTGGAATGTTGAAAAAGTGAATGATATGTCAAATATGTTTTATGGTTGTACAAAATTCAATCAACCATTGAATCATTGGCAAGTGGATAATGTTACAGATATGAAAAACATGTTTAGAAATTGTAAAAATTTCAATCAACCACTGAATAAATGGAACGTTCGAAAAGTAATGAATATGGAATACATGTTTAGTGGTTGCGAAAATTTCAAACAATCACTGGATGATTGGAAAGTTGAACATAGTACCAAGATAACTGGAATGTTTGGATCCTGTAATAAATGTATTCTTCCAACCACTTGGGGATGGACTCCTGAAACATTGCATGAATCTATACAAAAAAAATTCAAAGAAAAAGAAGAAGAAAAAGAAGCCCCTGCCTTTGATGAAGAAGGTTCGGTCGGCACTCCCTTAGAAGAAGAAGAATTAAGTGGTGGAAGACGAAGATTGAGAAAAACAAGAAAAGCGAAAAAAAAATCAATCAAAAAAAAACATCGAAAATTAATAAATTCCTCCGGCAAATAATCCAGAGATGTAGCCTGTAGAATAACATTGATCTATTTGAATTGTATTATGATATGCATTTCCAACGTCTAAATATCCGCCATCCACATGTTTCCCCCCGATTCCGGATGCATGTGTTCCCGCGATTTCGCCAGTACTATAACAAAAGGTGGCGGTTATATCCACATTGGATGATTTCATTGCCCCAAATATTCCTCCAGCGGTATCTCCTGCAATTAAGCCTGTAGAGAAACATTCTTGGGCGGATAATGAGAGACGGCCATTGCAAACGTAACACCCGCCAAATATACCCCCACCCCCTGCACCAGTAATCCCCGGGGATAACGGTTGGGGTTGCCATGAACACCCGTGGGCTCTCACATACAATGAATAATATCCCCCTACTTGATAATGATTAAATCCGGCAAAACATCCGAAAATTCCCCCTGTACCTAAATAAATACCGTCGATTCCAGTATGTTGTTCACCAATTTCCGGTGCGGTACAAACACAATCCACCGCTGAAACGTATTGGTCAATTTCCACCGAATTTTGACTGTGCAACATCACGAACCCTTCAAACATCGGCGCCACCGCACAAGTACACCCGGTGGCATATATGATAGACATGGTTGCAAACAATGTGTCATTTAGACCCACACAGGATGACACGACCACGGTATCCCGCTTATTCATTCCGAAATAACGTCTCGTAATGTGTGCACACATTTTATTTCCTCCTACAGGGTGCGTTCGAATATTTCCTCCATTATTGTCCATGGTGAAATTGTTTACGATGATGTTTTCGAAACTGTCTCCGTTAAAGGTGGTGTCTGTTCCCGTTCCATTTTGTATCAAACCTTCGAATGATGTTAAATAGCCATAATTTGCAATGGCGTCATTGTCCACATAAATGGTTGTCGCGTTTCCTTCGAAAAAAAGGTAATCAGATGCGCAAATAAAATAAGTGTGGGGGTTCGTAATGTGGATGGTGCCTGTAGGGAAATATATCATGGTGGGGTTAGACTCAACACCTTGTCCCAAAATGGTTATTGGAAATGTATATGGACTATTCATATCGTCTTCGATATCTGGTATGGTGAATGTGACGGACGACTCCGTAATAATACTTATTTTGAAGGATCCCCTGTAGAGTGGAAGATATGAGGGATTGAAATAAATGTTGCTGATATCTTCGCCAGTGTTTTCCATAATCCAATCCGCGTATTCCCCGTTTATCGCTAAATTTCCCGTTTCGTTTTCAGATGCACCGATAATCAGTTTTTTATTGGAACATAATTGGGCGATGGCGTTATAATATGCCCGCCAATTCGGATTTTTCAATGTATTACATGCCAAGAAATCCAAATTGGATACACGATACGTTTCCAGAATATGGATGAGCCATTTGAATAAAGGAGACAAATTCGTTTTTTGAATAATATCGTTTTTAGTGAAAAAAGGTTGCGAATTGTCCATAAATGTTTTGAAACACGCAATTTTCGATAACGTTGTTGTCGTTGTACCGGTAATTCCAGAATCGGAAAATACAAATGCAACCCGTTTGATGGTTGTGAATTGTTCTGCCAGTAGGGATAATATTTCATTGGAATCGCTTTGTCGATTGTATACTACAGGCAAAATATCTTGTGCAAACATTGTATTGGCGTTTCTTACTAAAATCGATCTCGCATATTCGTCGTCAATGAAAACAATGGATGAATAACTATTTTTCAATTTACGCAATGGTTTCAATATTTTAATTGTCGTTGTCGTTGTCGTTGTCGTTGTCGTTGTCGCCATTCTTTTTTTTTTCTTTCTGGAAAACCTATAATTTATTTGTTTGTTTTTTTTTTATTGTTGTTGCAGTTGTTGTTGTTTGTTTTCTTATAATCTATATTCTATTTTTTGTTGTATTTAGTTTTTATATTTTTTTTCATCTTTTATGAGTTCATTTTGCATCCATTATTTTCAAAACAAATTAATAATTCTCATTTTTTTCCATACATACATATTTATTTTTTTTTTTGAAGAAAGGAAAAAAAAATATAATAAAACAAAAATAATAAAACAAAAATAAAAAAACAAATAAAAACAAAAACAATGAATCCCAATTCTGATTCATCCAATGTTGATTTTGGACATGAAATGTATGTTGTTAAACGTAATGGAACCAAAGAAATTGTTTCTTTTGATAAAATTCTAAAACGGCTCAAAAAATTGGGAAATACCGAAATAAAAGGAGGTTCATCCAAACTCAATTTAAATTACACCGTATTAGTCATGAAAGTCATCGACCAAATTTATGATGGGATCCCCACCACAAAAATCGATGAACTCGCCTCCGAACAATGTGCGGTGATGTCATCCCATCATCCCGATTATGGAATATTAGCAGGACGCATTGTGGTTTCCAATTTAAAACGAAATACTCTCGACACTTTTTCAGCAGCCATGCGTTATTTATATTTATCCAATGATGTCCACGGTAATCATCGTTCCCTACTGGATGTCCACATTTATAAATCCGTGATTGAACGAAACGGACAACTCTTTGATTCATGGATCGACGATTCACGCGATTACCTCATCGACTATTTCGGTTTCAAAACCCTCGAAAAATCCTACCTCATGAGAGTCGGCGGCAAAATCATCGAACGACCACAGTATCTCTGGATGCGCGTCGCAATCGGTATCCATCGCAACAATTTAGATTTAGTCAAAGAAACATACGACTTAATGTCCCAAAAATATTTCACCCACGCCACACCCACCCTCTTTAATTCCTGTACCCCCCACCCACAATTGTCCAGTTGTTACCTAATCGCCATGGAAAATGACAGTATCGCAGGCATTTACAACACACTGAAAGATTGCGCCGAAATTTCCAAATGGGCAGGAGGTATCGGCCTCCACATCCACAACATCCGCGCATCAGGAACCCCCATTCACGGCACCAACGGCATTTCCAATGGCCTCGTCCCCATGTTACGCGTTTTCAATTCCACCGCCAGATACGTTGACCAATGTCTGCCAGGCAACACCATAATATACACCTCTACAGGCCCAATCCCCATCAAGTTTTGCGTCCCCAACCAAACATTAGTCCTCAACAAATCAGGCACTTTCCAAAAAGTCCAACACGTATTGGAACACACTTATGACGGCAATACATTAATCCAAATCAAAAGCAAGAATTGTTCCGAAACACTTATTATAACCCCCGAACATCCAATATACGTCATAAACACACATACCGACAAATTCGAATGGGTCAACGCAAAAGACGTTGTCGCAGATAAACACAAAATGACATTTAAAATCCCCACTTTCGTCGAAGACATCCCCTCCATTTCAGATCATGATTGTTTCTTCTACGGGCTTTACCTCTTCCGTGGTGATTATGACGATCTCCACCAAATGCGAATCGCCATCCACGATTTTTCAGACGAATTGAAAAGTTTCATCCGACATTATTTAAATACCCGTTATTGCATTCAAACCATGGAAGACGCTAATTACATTTCATGGGATTATAATAATATATTACCTTTTCATTATGCCGATTTTTACCATCCTGGATCGTTAAATCAAAAATACATACATGCTCGGTGGCTCAATTTACCTCGTGAGAAATCAATCCGTATCATCGACGCCTTTTTCGTCATTCAAAAAATCAACGAAAGCGAGATTTATCAAAACATGATGAAAGACTTTATTTTATTCAATTGTTTCGAATATTTGTTTTTGTCTCATGGATCACATTTTTATTATGATTTCGGTTTTGATCACGATGAAGATTTTTCTGTCTGTAAAGGAAAACAAGTTGTTGACGATCATGGTGATTCCTTCATTTGTTCCATGATTACCTCTGTTCATGTTCAACAAATAAAGAAACCCATCGTGTTGTATGATTTACAATTGTTCCCCTCATCTTCTTCGTCTTCTTCTTCATCTTCATCGTTGTTGCCTGTAGAGGAATATGCGGATGAGGATCTCCATGAGAAAAAAGATTTTGACGATCCAAATTATAATTACCAAATTCAACAAGGCCTAGTTCATAATGGCGGGGGAAAACGCAATGGCTCCATCGCCATCTATTTAGAACCTTGGCACGCGGATGTTGAAATTTGGCTGGAAATGAAGAAAAACCACGGCGACGAAGAAATGAAAGCACGCGACTTGTTTTACGCCCTTTGGATTCCAGATTTATTCATGCAACGCGTAAATAAAAACGCCAATTGGACGCTCATGTGTCCACACGAATGTCCAGGTTTAGCCGACGTCTACGGGCAAAAATTCGTCGATTTATATGAAAAATACGAACGCGAGGGTCGCGGCAAAAAAACAATTGAAGCCAGAAAATTGTGGCTACAAATTCTCGATTCCCAAATGGAAACCGGTACTCCTTATATCCTCTATAAAGACGCCTGTAACGAAAAATCCAATCAGAAAAATTTGGGCACCATCAAATCCTCCAATTTATGTACCGAAATTGTGGAATATTCGGACAATTCCGAAACCGCCGTATGCAATTTAGCGAGCATTGCCCTACCTGCCTTTGTGGAAAATAAAATGTTCAATTTCGCTAAATTAATCGATGTGACCCGTGTCGTCACTCGCAATCTGAATTCCGTCATTGACATCAATTATTACCCTACTGAAAAAACCCGTAAGAGCAATTTACGCCACAGACCCATCGGCATTGGTGTTCAAGGTCTAGCGGACGTTTTCATTATGCTCGATATGCCATTCGAAAGTGCCGACGCACGCAAATTAAATTGCCAAATTTTCGAATCCATTTATTACGCCGCCCTCGATGAAAGTTGCTGCATTTCCCAACGCCGATACAATGATTTAATCCATTTAATTACAAAGGAACAGGAAAAAGAAAAAGAAAAGGATGGAGGAGAATCAATAGAATCAGATTCAGAATCAGATTCAGAAGAAAAATTTAGACAAATCATTCTCAATAACCATTTGAATTGGAATAAATACGATCAAAATTTCGTTGCAAGTCATCTTGTAGGAGTCACATCTGTTGATCAAATCCCAACCTTTATTGGTGCATATTCCAGTTTCGATGGGTCGCCTATTTCCGCTGGCATTTTACAATTCGACATGTGGGGCGATAACAAACCCAAATTAAACCCCGATTTAGGATGGTCGGAATTACGTGAACGTTGTGTCCGCTATGGAATACGCAATTCCCTACTGGTTGCCCCCATGCCTACTGCATCGACGTCCCAAATTCTCGGATATAATGAATGTTTCGAACCCCTTACCAGCAATATTTACAGTCGCAAAACTTTAGCAGGTGAATTCCTTGTAGTGAATAAATATTTAATGAACGAATTAATCCAACTCGGTCTATGGAATGAAGATGTCAAAAATAATATCATCGCCAATCACGGCTCAATTCAACAAATTGAAAACCTCTCCGACGCCCTCAAACAAAAATACAAAATCGTCTGGGAAATGGCCATGAAAAATATCATCGACATGGCCAAAGATCGCGGCGCATTTATTTGCCAAAGTCAATCCATGAATTGTTGGCTATCCGACCCATCTTATAAACAACTCACCTCCATGCATTTTTACAGTTGGAATGCCGGACTCAAAACCGGCCTCTATTATTTACGCAGAAAAGCCAAACATTCCGCCCAACAATTCACCATTGTCCCTAAAAACCAAGAATCATCATCATCCTCTACAGGCGAATGTCTCATGTGTTCTGCTTAAAAAAAAACCTTTTTTCTCAAGTTTTCATATTCCATTTGTTATAGTTATAGTTATAATTGTAGTGTCGTCTTAATATATTCCATTTCAAAATATATATATAATTAAAATTAATTTAAAAAGAAAAAAAATATAAAATATATAATAACAAAAAACCAAATCAAATCAAAAAAAGAAAAACCAAAAAAGAAAAACCAAAATGATTTCAATGCAAGTAGAAGAAAAAAATAACAACGAAACAAAAGACGATAACAACGACGGTCAAGACAACAATACAATTCAAATTACGAAATTCCCTAAAATTAATATTCCCGGACCACACAAATTTTTCCTTTCTTTTGGTACAACAGATACACACGATAAACCCCTTCAAAAATTGGCAGCTGATGCACTCAGTTCTAATGTTTTCGACGCCATTGTCGCCCTTTCAGAAACAGATCTCCCCCAATTTTGCCCCTATTTCTGGAAATCTTATGGCGATTATTTACGAGCAAATCCCCGTGGTTTCGGTTATTGGCTCTGGAAACCCTATCTCGTTTGGCACACCCTCCAAATGATGGAAGACGACGATATTCTGATTTATGCCGACGCCGGATGTACACTCAACCTCCATGGAATACCACGCCTACTTGCCTACATCCGTCGTGTCCAAACATCCGAACTCGGCATCCTCACTTTCCAAACATTACACAAAGAAAAAACCTTTTGCAAACACGATCTCCTCCAATTTCTCGAGATGGACACCCCCGAAGTACATGATTCCGGCAACATTATTGCATCCACTTTCGTCATTCGCAAATGCAGTCACACCATTCAAATCGTGACTGAATGGCTCAATCTCGCCACTTCCAACGATTTCCATTTTATCGATGATTCTATTTCGACCGAATGCACTGAATATCCCGAATTCCAAGACCACCGTCATGATCAATCCATCTTCTCCCTCTTATGCAAAAAATACGGCACCGAATATCTAAATGACGAAACCTTCCACGATTTCTCCAAACCTGAAGAATGGCTCAATTTCCCCCTACTTGTAACCCGTCTCAAAAATAACCCTTCTTCATAAAGAAAAAAAAAACGGGGGAAAAAAAATAAGAAATAAGAAATAAGAAAGAAATAAGAAAAAGAATTGTATAAAAAATAGAAATGGAAATGGAAATGGAAAAACAACAAATTACGATTTTATTTGTTTGGACCCAAAATTGTTTTAATTTACCACAAACCAAAATGGATAATTTTTGGGGGATTGGTGATATTATTCGTGGTGCATTGAAAACATTTGTAACCATCCAATCTTTACAACATCAATACAAAGTTCGTTTTGTCATTAACGCATCGCTTCATCCTGTAGGGAAATATTGTTTGTTGCATCCAGAATATACGGCCGATTTTTCTCATCCTCTGACATTTTCACAAACAAATCATTATTCTGATTTCTTATTGACCAAAAAAGATGAAATACCATTTATTCCTAACACTCCCGGTGTTTTTGATGCATACATCAATGAATGTATTCATCAAAAAAAACAAACTTTCCTTTTTTTCCAGACAAATGATATAATTTCCGAAACACAATTAACTCCCGAGGCCAAACATTTTATGCGCATTTTTTTACAACCCCATCCTTCCATTCAATACGATTGTCCGTCCGTGCCATTTGAAATCATTCATTTTAGATTGGGCGATTATTCCATGATAAATCTTCAATATGAATCATTTATCAAAAATATTCCTAAAGATATCTTGTTCGACAATTTATATCAAACCTTTATTTCACCCACCAACATTATTGCTGATAATAATAATCCATGTCGACATTTACTATTGTTATCTGATAACCAAGAATTCAAACAATTTTGTCGCGAAAAACATTCAGGAAATTCGGAAAATGAAAAAAACATTTTAACCATTTCTTCTTCGAATGTCGGACATGTAGGAATGGAAACAGATCGTGATAAAATTGTCCAAACCATGCATGATTTCTACATTATTGCTTCTGCCTGTAGAGTGAATACGTTTAGTGTTTATGGTGGCGTTTCTGGATTTGTACAATGGGTATGCATTTTATTTGATATCCCACTCCGTAGTTTAAATTAACTTTTGTTTTTGTTTTTGATTTTGACTTATTTATTCCCTTTTTTTTAAATAAAATAAAATAAAATAAAATTTAAAAAAAAATATACACGAAAAAAAAAATTATACGACTGGGGTCACTAATCCACGCATCATTTTACGTAAATGTACGTCATTGTTATATACATCTGCATCATACCATATTTTAAGAACACATCGCAACGTAATTAATACATCATGATATGAATTATGTAAATCATGTGGAATACTGTCAAATAGGTGTTGATGCAATTCACTCAATTTAGGCCATTTGTATGCATAATTTTTCTGTATGTGCGGTTTTGCCAACACCTTAGGCGATGCCTTGAAATAAACTTTACCTGAAGACAATGAGTTATGTGACGACAAGGAGTTATGTGACGACAAGGAGCTATGCGACGACAATGTTTCCTTTTTGGAAAAGGGAATTTTACATAATGGTGTCCCCTTCATCATTGTACATATCATGTTAGGACAAGCATACAAACGGTTGATTTCATCCATCATGTCATTACGCGCCATTTCAGCACGAATGATCGACATATCAAATCGCATATTGTGTGCAACAACTATATCCGCACATTCAATCGCATTTAGAAAATTATCAATTGCCAAATCAACCGGAATCCCACGTTTTTGTGTCATTTCCCAACTAATTCCATGAACCTCTTCAGCTTGTTCCTCTACAGGCACATCTTCAGGCAATTTAATTATTTCATCATATTTTTGAATGACTTTCTTGCGTTTACTATCATAAAGAATAAAACTAAATTGGACCACGTAAGGAAACATTTCCGGATTTTTGGATGCACTTGCTTTCCAACTTTTCGGTAATCCCGTCGTCTCTGTATCAAACACTAAAAATTTCATTTTTTAATCTGTGTGTTGTTTTGTCTTGTGTTTTTTTTTTATAAAAATAAGAATTGTAAATATATGTGTAAATTATGTTTAAGTAAATTTTTTTTTATTAAAACACCGTTTGACACATTTAAAACGCCCAAAGGGCTCCAAGGGCAACGCCCGAGCCGTTTGTGCGCCCCGTGTCCGAGGGGGGGGCTTTGCCACTTTGTCGGTGTAAATGTGTCAAAAGGCAACGTTACATTACGCATTTTCAATGCAAAAATGGAATAAAAAACGGTATTATTATTATTATAAGCAGGAGGAACAAGGTGCAAATGTCATACGATGCCATTGTGTTACGCCATGTTTTTTTATACCTTCCATGTGTTTTGCGGATCCGTATCCCTTATTGGTATGAATGGAATAATGGTCTGATAAAAACGGGTTTTCTTCACACAATTTCAAAATATATGCATCACGTTCAACTTTAGCCAATATGGATGCAGCCGCAATCGCAGTATATTTATTGTCACCCCCCTCAATACATACAAAAGGTAATTCCAAATTACGACCCTCGTTTACAGTAGAGCCTGTAGGGTAATAATCTTGTGGCAATGTAAACCCCGGAAATGAATTTCCATCAACAAGCAACATCACGTCGTGTATTTCGGGAGTGTCCAAAACATCGGTCGACAGTCTCTTTAAATGATTCATTACGTCCTGGATTGCCTGACGCATTCCCTGATAAGTTGCCTGTAGGATATTCATCTCATCAATTGTTTTTTCAGAAATACATTGGACGGACCACGCCAACGCATTTTTCTTAATATAATCCGCTGCTTCGACGATTTTCTTGTCGGATGAAAAACGTTTTGAATCTTTCATTTTGGAATGATCAAACAATCCCGATGAGGCTGTTGGCAATATCACCGCCGCCACAAATACTGGACCAAAAAGTGGTCCCCTACCGGCCTCGTCAATCCCAATTTCCAGCCAATTTTCATCCACTCCATGCGGCAACCACGGTTTAGCAATATCTAATATATAAGACGATTTTAAAGGGTCCGTCTTATTACGTTCCGCTTTTACCCTTTTCTTTTTCTCTAAAGGTTTCTCTTTCTCTTTCTCTTTCTCTTTCTCTATTATTGGTTGTTGTTGTTGATCCGACATTTTGTACTTTTTTTTTAATTGTATCAGAATTAATAATTGTTTTAAATTAAAAATGATAACAAAAATATTATTTTCAAATAAAAATTATATACAAATCAAAAATTTAGAAATTGTTCTAGAAGTTATTTCTTTGTTCAGCTTCGTGAATAAAAGCATCAAAATCTGGATCTTGAAGTAGATTTTGGACTTCGGCAGTTAAAGATTCATCAAATGATTGATTTTGGTTTTGTGTTGCATTATTGGAGCGTCCGGTTAAACCTATTGGTCCGATTACGCCCCAATGGTTCAATCCGGTTGGTCCGGTTACACCAAATGATCCAACACTTCCGGCTACACCAAAACTAGCATTAGTACCAATTGGTCCAAAACCAGCAGGCACGTCTATTGCTCGTCCAAATACAGTTGTAGGGCCTATAGGGACAAAACCAGTAGTAGTAGTAGTAGTAGTAGGTTCAGAACCTTTAACATTCCTTCTACACAGCGGACAATTCAAACGATTCGTTGCTTCATTCGTATTTCCACGTTGAATCCCAACATTAATCGCTTGAGTCACCACACAGTTAAAACAAAATCGATGCGAACAACCAGGCCAATGACACGCCGTCTCACCATTGATTGTCTCAAAACAAATAGGACAATCATTCTCATTTGTCCCACTTTCATTCATTTTTTAATTATTAATTTTGGATGTGTTTGTATTTTTTTTAATTAAATAAAAAATTAAATTAAATTTTTAATAAAAATAAAAATAAAAATAAAAATAAAAAACGAAAGACAAAATATTTTGCTTCTACAGGAAAAAAAATCGTTAATAAATATCTTCTATTAAATCGCAAAAATCATAATCAAATGTATTACATATTTTCATTAACCTTGTAGGGTTAAGTACATATTTGACCAATTCTTGGGAAAATGCCCGGTTATTTTCTTTCATTTTTTTGTAATCGATATCGGATATTATATGCATGATATTCGGATTGGATGCAATTCCTACCCAATTCACCTTATCCATGTTTTTTCGTAAAATGTGGGTCGCATTCGGATTCCCCGATAATTTTTCCCATCCATCCTCGTCCAGTCTGTCCAAATATTTTTCAATCACATGAACCGCATTTCTATTACCCGCCAATTCACTCCATCCTTTCGCATTTAATTGATGCAAATTTTTCGCAATCAAATGAGCAGCATTGATATTCCCTGCCAATGTTTGCCATCCATGGACGTCCAATTTATGCAAGTTTTTTTCAATTGTCGGAACCGCATTTATATTTTGAGCGAAAGTTGGAAAATACCTCTTACGTGAACATTTATCGTACATACGAATCGCACGAATATTCGTATTCCTTGAAAACGCTACCCAAAAACGGGGTTCTTCCGTAAATTTGAGCCAATATTTTTTAATGATAGAATATGCGTTAGGATTGGAAGCTAATACACATAAACAACTGGCCGAAAGTTTATCAATGTTTTTCTTGATCACATGGACTGCATTTATATTACTGGCCAATGCATGCCATCCTTTCTCGTTCAATTTGTCGAGATTCTTTTCGATCAAATGTACCGCATTTATATTACCTGCTAATGTTTGCCATTCAATTTCATGCAGTTTATCAAGATTATGTTCTATCAAATGTACCGCATTGATGTTTGCACATAAATTATTCCATCCAAAACCTTCAGATGTCCAAAATGGATCCAATCCATCATGGTCATTGTCAAGTTGGTCCAGATTTTGTTCAATAAATGGAATAGCATGTATATTTCGTGCAAGATCATTATATTTAATTTTATTCAAATTTTGCTTAAAGAACGAAATATCGTTTATCGAACTCGATGCACAATACCAATCAACCTCATAAATAAATTCGTTCAAAATCGGGATTGCTGCTGAATTTCCAGATAATGCATCCCATATACGTTCATAGTGTTCAACGTCTTCATTTTCATCTTCAATGTCATCATTCATGAACAAACAGGCTGTGAGAAAATCAGTATTTAGTTTATAAATAGGTTGTTGAATCATTATTCATGTATATATTTTTATCTATTTTCTTTTTAATTTTATTTTTTTTTTTAATCAATCTGGAATTTTTAATGAAATATAAAATGAAAATGAAAACGAAAATGAAAAATGAAAAATGAAAAATAAAAATTTCCAGAAAAATATTTTGCTTCTACAGGAAAAAAATTCGTTCTGGAAAACCTTTTCGAAATATTTTTTTTTTAATAAATATTTTCAATTAAATTGGAAAAATCGCAATTATATTTATTGCAAATGTTCAATAATCTCGTAGGATGAAAAACAGCACTGGTTAATTCTTCAACAAAAGCTTTATTTTTTTCTTTCATTGCGACATAATCAAGACAACAAAAAAGCTGTAAAATATTTGGATTGTATCGTAATCCGTCCCATTGCATTTTATCCATGTTATTTCGTAAAAGATCAATTGCGTTTGAATTCGCACACAATGATCGCCATCCCCAATCACTCAATTTATCCAAATGTTTTTCAAGTAGGGGAATTGCATTCTCATTACATGCTAAACAATCCCAATGAATTTTGTCTTTATTTTTTTCAAGCAGTGGAACAGCATTTTTATTATATGCTATATACCTCCAATGCATTTTATTACGCGAACGATAAAAACATTTTTCAAGTAGGGGAACTGCATGTGGGTTTTGCGACAATGCAATCCAGTCAAACTCATCGAGTTTCGATATATATTTTTCAAGTAGGGAAAGCGCATATATATTACTTCTAGACGCAATAATCTTCAAATTCATTTTATCTACATTGTGTTCAAATAGATGGGTCGCATTTGTATTTGTTGACAATTTATTCCATCCATTATGAGTCAATTTATCCAGATTTTTCGCGATTAAATGGGTCGCATTGATGTTCCCTGCTAAAATATCCCACGCGGCTTGACTTAATTTATGTTGATATTTTTCAATCAAATGAGTTGCATTCACGTTACCTGCCAAATTTTGCCACCCATGTTCATTCAATCGATTCAATTTTTTTTCAATCAAATGGACCACATTGATATTACTGGCGGCGAATGCCCAATTCGTAATTTTATTCTTGTACCGTTCAATCAGATGAACTGCGTTTTTATTTTGTCCTAACAAATTCCAACAATGATTATTGAATTTATGCAAGTTTTTTTCAAGTAGGGGAACCAAATAACAATTTGTTGCTGCTTCTTCCCAGTCAACGTAGTCAATGTATTTTTCCAGTATAAAAACATCTTGAACACGTCTTGTAAATATGCGCCAATTTATTTTGTCTAAACATCTTTCAAATATCGGTTCAATCACATACAATCGTGACAAATCAGCATATTCAATGATGGTATTAATATATTTCTCAATTTCTGTTTCCTGAAACAATTTAACAATATAAATTGGTTTCAACATCTGTGTTTTTCTATGTGTTTTTTTTGCCTGTAGGAATAAATATTTAATGAGTTGTGTGTTTTTTAATTAAAAATTAAAATTTTCCAGAAAAAAAAAAAGATGAAAAAAATAAAACATTCTAGAAACATTCTAGAATTTAGAATTTAGAATCTAAAAATAAGGATAAAATTTCCCTACAGGGGAAGAATAAGAATTTGTGTTATGAGAAGGTAATTTGTCCAACATGGTTGCAATGGATGCTAATTTGTGGATGGACTCACATTTCTTACAATAAGATATAAATTTGTCTTTTAGACAACTAGTGATATGTTGACTGATTTCAGGATAATAATGACCAAATTTCAAAATCATTTGAACCATGTTATTCCACGATTCTTCATCATCTTCAAACAACACGTGTTCAGGTTTCATTTTCGCAAATCGTTTGAATAATACATCGACTTTATCCATCATCAATAAATAATTAAATGCTTCAGAATCGGATTTCGTTTGGGTTTCTTTTTTTTGTTTCGGAGAAGTTTCTTCTTCTTCTTCTAAACAAAAGTTTGCTGTTTTAATTGCAATGTTAAATTCATTTTCATTTTCATTTTCATTTATGCTTGTAGGAGATAATATTTCGTCAGTGTCGACGACATCATCGTCCATTTCGGTTGCCGCCGTCAGATGTTTGTTTTGCATGGATCGTAAATTATTATATATCGATGTCAAACCGATAATAAAACGCGTGGCGTCTTTAGCCGTATTCAATTCGTTAAATATCCCCGTCATTTTTGTTTCGTCCATTTTAATTTCAAGTGCAACACCCCACAATTTCGTTTCTGTAGCCAAAGGATGAGATTTTTCATACAGGACAAAACGTATTTTAGATGTAATTTCCCACTGGAATTCTTTCACTGTGTCATCCTCATCATCTTTTTCCTTTATTTCAGTCCCGTACTGGAAATATGATTTAATATCCTTTAGACGTTGGATAAGACATTGTAACACATCGATAGGATTGCCTGTAAAGGAATCTACCATTGTGTAATTTTTGATGTTATATCTCTCGTCATCCAATTTCATCTTCACTTTATTTGAATCGAAAATGTTACATTTCATGTAAAATACGTGGTCGTCCTTTTTTGTTTTCACCGTGAAAAATAAATCCTTCATATTCGGACGATGTACATATATAAATGGGATTTTTGGAGTATATTCTTCATAAATTGGAGATCCTTCCATAAATTGTATGTTATTCATTTTTTTGCTCACCTTTTTTTCTCGCCTTTTTCTTTAGCGTTGTTTTTCTTTTGTTTTTTTGTTTTAATGTTTTTTTTTTCTTTGCTTATTGTTCATTATATATTTTCCCCTACTTGCCTCCCTACTTGCGTTTCATTGTTCCTTATTCTTTATTCGTTGTTCGTTCCTTAAAAATCATTTTTTGATGGATTGATTCACAAAATACAATAATGTGCCGTCGATTTTTTTCATTAAATTGTATTTTTCGGTCATATCGATAAAGGGTTGTTGCAAGTAGGAATAAATCCATTGAATTAAATAATCGAATTCATCCGTAAATTCAATATGTCTTAAATACCGTTTATATCTATCAACCGTTTGATACAAAATGTCTTTTACATTTGGTGCATTTAATGGTGTTTCGAAACAGGTTGCCAGTAGGGAATATTCATCATTTGAATCAAACAAATTTGTATTTTCCATTTTAGCAATTATATCGTTAATATCCATATCGTCGTCATCATCCATTTTTATTTTCCAGATTCTTTTTTTTCCAGATGTTAAATCGAAATTTTAAAATCTTAAAAAAAAATCGAAAATATATTATTAATATTAATATAGGAATTTTTTTAAATATGTTTTGACACTTGATTTGCGATGTGTTGTATTATGATCTTCTTCATCAAACATAATATCAATCACTGTGTTTTCGGTTCCATCTAATTCAATATGTCGATCTTGATTACGTATCCATGTTGAATATTTGTCGCGATTATTCATTCCCTTTAGGCCTCTTGCAATCGTATTATTAATCAATATCAAATAGATCAATTCGGTGAAATAATTTTGGTTTTCGATAGTATCATTATCATAATTTTTATGAATTATTTTCAAAAGGGTATCATATTTAATCGTTTTCATCACCACATCTTGAATGGATTGAATCGGTAAATAATAAATTTCCTCAAACGCTGCGCCAAATTGACAATATCTTTTTGCAGCCTGGAAATTCAAATTCATTTTCACATTCAATTTGAAAAACGAATTCGTTATTGTTAATATAAATGTAACAAATAATATAATTACTGTTTGTTGCTGTGATAATATATTTGATCCCGCAACCGTTCCCGTACTAAGTGCGGTTAAAAGAGTAATTGAAAAATTGATAATGGTTGTTGTATAATTCCAAATGGCCGATGATATATAAAATTTCCAGGCTTTTGTTCCGATATGTCGATTGATAACATCTTGTTTTAGGATCATCATTTTCACTAAATGATTGTGTCGATTGGCAATAATAAACGAAGGTAATAAACCATTTTTTGACGTATTTGACGCAGTTGAATCAATATCACGTATTTCCATTTGTATTCCCTTTTTACCGCCTTCTTTTTCTTTTTCTTTTTCTTTTTCTAAAGGAGGTGTTTCACTCAAATATTCTTGATAATGAATTAAATTATATGAAAAATCAAAAAATTTCTTTAATTCTGCATCAAAATCAACGGATGAATTCAAATCCCGAACCATAAAGGATGTCATATTTTGATCTGTTATTTCAGGTGCAGATTCAGATTCAGATCCAGATGTTGTCGTCATGTTTCTTTTTTTTTCTGGAAATTAATTTTTAAATTTTGTTTGTGATTTGTTTGTTTGTTCGTTCGTTTGTTCGATACGGTATTTTATTTAGACACCGTATATATTTTATCATGATTTATACACATTTTTTTTTAAATGTATCCGTATCCTCTACAGGCAAGCAGACAGGCAGTTTATCCTGTAGGGATAATATTACATTTTTTATGTTTGTAATAAATTTCTGGTGATTCATTAACATAAACCGGTCTTCAAAACGTTTCCACATCTTATCGTCACATACCAAAAAATAAAAGGAATACACCATGAACACACAGTATGCTATACCATACACCCCCAGAAAAACATGTTTAAAGGTCGCCTGTAGGGGTGGATATTTGCGACCTAAATATTCGGCAACCGCAAACAATCCATAACTTACCAAAATATTCCATTTATAATGATCCACATTTTCAGACTCGACTGCTTTGGTCCCAAATAGATGGTCGCACAAATCAGGCCCCAAATTATAAAAATGGTTTTGATGGTGATATTCATGTATTCGGTTTACGTGGAAATACGAATAATTCACATTATGCACCGTCGTATAAAAAAACCACATGAAAAACACCAATCCTATTGGATACGTTTGTTGATTGAAAAACACCGTGTCAAACAAGTACACCAATGCCACCATTCCCGTACCAGCCAAAAATTCCAATATGATTTGACTCACGTGTGAATGTATGTTGTTGTGACTGTGATGATACAAATGCACAACATTGAATGGGAAACAAACATCACAATGCGACCAATAATGAAAAAGATACATGAATAAAAACGAAAAAACCACAATTTGAATTCCACACACTAAATTATGTTTTGTAATCATGAACACCGTCGCAACAAAAAACATATACGTCGTCGCATTTTGCAAAATAGATTCAACCCAATTCTCCATCCTTTTTTTTTTTGAACCAAAGATTTTTTTTTTAAAATTCCCACCCTTTTATCCCTCCCCCAATAATATATTTCCCTACAGGCAAACTCACGTGGATGATGATGACCGAAAAATCACAATAAATAATATTTTAATTGCCAACAAACACCATCCAGTTATAATGACTTCCAATTGCGATTCAAATGTATGATCCGTTTTATAATTTTTACCAATAAATGATTGAATCATATTTTTATACATTTTATTCCCCGAAAATTCTTCGCCTAAATATTTTTCCTCCAACATCGTCAATGGACAATTATGAAAAACAACATTCGACATCCCGTCCATTAACACTATAAACATAATACATGTAAGGGATACCACATTGTCAATAAATAACACCGCATAAACACATCCCATAATCAAAAGCGTATGCAATGTTTGATACACGAATCCTTTAAAAATCTGAAACCTCTCTTCACTATCCCCCTGAAACATTTTCCTTACAGGATTCCTCTGCAAATAATCTTGAATTCGATCCTCCATTCCTAAATCTTTTGTTTCTAAATCTAAATCTGTTTGAACCTCTTTTTCCATCGTTTTTTCCATCGTTTTTTTTTAAATAAATTTTTTGACGATAATATTTTCTCTACAACCAATTATTTTGAACAACGAATATTTAGATCTTCATGTTACCTCACTTCACTTCACTTCACTTCACTTCACTTTAATTCAATTACATTCTATTTTTCTTTTTCAATTTAAAGCTAAATCATGAAAAAGAAAATAAAAAAAACCTTAATTACAACAAAAAAAAAACCTGGAAAAACAAAAATTATGTATAACGCTTACGTGAATTATTTAGAAAAAACCCCACATTCGGAATTGTTAAATGATTTCAAATCGAATGGTCACTATAACGGAATATTAGAACACGTATCAACCGACGATGGCCAACGCTATTTAAATCTAATTATCACCGAATTCCCCTGGATCAGCCGGGAAGACATTATCAAATTTTGCGAAATCAACGACGCAGTCGGCAAACCAAAAACACACTCCTACTGGCTAACCGGCGTCAAATTTTCTTGCTCCCCCACATCGTTAAGATACATTTATCACGCTTTAACAATCATGGATTACTATCAAACAACGGCCTGTAAGAGGATTGTTGAGGTGGGGTGTGGATACGGGGGTCTTTGTTTAGCCATCAACTTTTTTTCGCGTTGTTTCGAAACACAACCCCAAATTGACCAATACAATATTATTGATTTGCCAGATGCCGGTAAATTGATATACTCCTACTTGCAAAAACAATCGAGTAATGTAAAGAATCTTGTCCATATCCCCGTCGACATCAAATCCGCCAATCATTACGGCGATGATATTGTTGTCCAAGACGATTCGCCCATTTTTTTCATTAGCAATTATTGTTACACCGAAATCGCCGTTGAACATAACACGGCATATACCCAACGATTATTACCTAAATGTACCAATGGATTTTTAGTATGGCAAAACGGCGGAAACAATCGCGCATATCCAGTCGTAAATGCAGGTCAAATATTGAATAAACCAGTGAAAAAAGTGTTTGAGGAAAAGCCTGTAGGGATGGATATTTATAAAAACTTTTTTGTTTATTTTTAGTTTAATTTGGGGTTTTTTTTTAACCTAAATAAGGAATGACATCAATATTCACGTGAATCACTGAATCTGTTTGTACCTTTTTCCATCCATTGATTTCTTCGAATTCGTCGTCGTTGAAGGAATTCATTTCCATCATCCTAAAGAGGGGGCGTTTTAATTGATTAATGGGTGTGTGATGGTGTACGGTTCGGGTGATCATTTTATATAATTTAAAGTCGGGATATCTATCTTCACCGTCTTTTTTATAAAGCATATTGATGCCATTATCGTCACAACACCATTCGTAAATAATTTTCAAAACGGGATATGTCTCGCATAATTGCCAGATATTTTCCATATCATAAAACAAAAAATCGAACAAAGACGATCCAAATCTACATAAATCAAAACTTGGATTCGGATCAATACGTGGTCTAGAAGGGTTATAAAAAGGTTCAGTGTTATATTGGTTTTTAGCATCCCCCGCCGGACCAAAATCATCACTACACAATATTTCACCCCTAAATCGATAAATCGATCTACCAAAATCAATTATTTTATAAATTTTACCAAATGTTTTCACCCTATAGGTCAATCCTTGATACGTATATTCAATAAATTCCTTGTCCGTTTCAACATATACAACATTATTCGTATGTAAATCATTGTGTGTAAAGGAAAACGTGTGTTGGTAAGCCAGTAGGGTGAATACAATTTGGGATATAATCGACAACAATTCATATTCGTCTAAACAAAAACTCCCGTCTTCCAAATGTTTTGACATCAAATAACTGTCCAACGTCGCATTACATTTTTCCATACAAATCAAATTCACCGGAAAATATTTAATTCGCGCATTTAATACTACGTCTTCTTCCCCACACAATTCATCTTCTAAGACCGAACCTTCTTCTTCAGATTCTTTATCAGATGAATCTTTTTCGTCAGATGAATCTTTTTCGTCAGATGAATCTTTTTCGTCAGATGAATCTTTAGAACATGTTTCCCATGATGAACCAGATTCCGAATCTGATTCTGATTCAGCGTGGTCTCCTTCTTCGCCTTCTAAATGAAACCCTGAATGAATCGATGATGAACTTTTTAATGACATAATATCTTCTTCCATTTCTAAGGGAGTGCCTTCTTCCTTTTTTCCAGCCTTTTCTAAATCTAATTCAAAATCAAAATCAAAATCAACCATTGATTCGTTATCCATTGCTTCTGGTTGGACCGGTTCAAATACATTTTCAAAAATATCGTCATTTATTTCATCATCGCAATCCATCATGACATCATCCGAAATGGTAATTCGTTGTTTTTTGGAATCATTCTTTAAAGAAGAAGCAGAAGCAGAAGAAGAAGAAGAAGAATCGCTACAATAATCCCGGTAATCCCCATCCAATTGAAACAACTCTTTTTTCACGTCCACTTGTTCAATGAAAAACGGATAATTACGCAAAACACACAAATCGTCAATCACATTCACACAATAATCATTTTGAACCCCTAAATACGACCCATAATATTGTATTCCATTTACAACCCCGTAACGCGATTTCAATTGCGAAGTCAAATACACAAAAAACCCATCCACCAATGCTGCTCTACAGGCAGACGTCGATTGAGTTTTTTCGTGTTCAAATGTTGGCAATTCATATATTTTTTCGTGTGTATTGTTTTTATGATAATTCCCACACATATATAAATACGAATTCGCCATCGGACTAAATTTAGCAAACGTTTCAATTCGTTTTCCATCCTCCATTTCAATCGTCAACAAATTCCGATTTTCTTCATCTAAGGGAGGCACGGATGTGCCGACCGAACCTAAGGGAGGCACGTCCGTGCCGACCGAATTTATTGATGACGGTAAAACACAAGAAATCGGTTCCATATTGTCCGCCTTAAATACCACCGATTGCCAATTCGTCGGTGATAAATCGAAAAATAATGCCTGTAGAGGAGAATATTGTTGAACATTCGTCATACGCGTTTTCCCATTTTCCGCTAAAGATTCATACAATTTTGTCGGATTTTTCACCTTTTTATATGTGATAAATTCTTCTTCCATTTTCTTCGTTCGATTTTTACAAATTGGATTGGGGTTTTTTTTTTATTTTAATTTAATAATTTAAATAAAAAAATGAAAAATAACATAGTCGTTTATCCGCACGTGCGCTCATAATTATTTTTTTTTTAATTTAATTTATATTAAAATACAAAAAGGAAAAAGGAAAAGGAAAAGGAAAATAGAAATTAAATATACAAATAAAAAAAAAAGGAGGAAAAACTTTGAAAAAACTTTGGAAAAAGAGATGTCGAATTTAGTTTTAAAGAAATTTGATATGAAAATGATCACATTTAAACCGGATGAAAACAAAGGTCCGGTGATAGTCATGATTGGGCGGCGTGATACTGGTAAATCTTTTCTGGTAAAAGATTTATTATACCATCATCAAAATATTCCTGTAGGGACAGTTATATCAGGAACAGAAGCTGGAAACGGGTTTTATGGATCAGTGGTTCCTAAAATGTTTATTCATGACGAATACAATTCGGTCATTATCGAAAATATTTTGAAACGTCAGAAAATGATGCTCAAACAAGTGAAACGTGAAGAGACGAATTTCGGCAAAGGCAGATCACGCATCGACCCCCGTGCTTTTGTCATTTTGGATGATTGCCTGTACGATAACAAATGGGCAAACGATAAATTGATGCGTTTCTTATTTATGAACGGGAGACACTGGAAAGTCATGTTGATCATTACGATGCAATACCCACTTGGTGTACCGCCTAATTTACGTACAAATATCGATTTCGTTTTTATTTTGAGAGAACCCTATTTGACAAATCGCGAGAAAATATGGAAAAATTATGCGAGTATGTTCCCAACATTCGAATCCTTTTGTCAAATCATGGACGCCTGTACGGAAAATTATGAATGTTTAGTAATCAACAACAACGCCAAATCCAATAAATTGACCGATCAAATATTCTGGTACAAGGCAGAACCACGTCCAGATTTCAAATTGGGCGGAAAAGATTATTGGGAAATGTCTAAAGATATCCCGTCCGATGATGAAGAAGAATACAACCCCCAAAACGCCAAAAAACGAAACGCCGGTCCACGCATCAACGTCAAAAAAAGCAGTTGGTAAATTTTACCCCTACGTTGCCGACGCAATATGAATTCTTGTTTTAGAAAATTTAGTTTCATTTTTTAAATTTATTTGGTTTTGAACCTCTTTCATGTTATTAATTTTCTCTTTCAATTCTAATTGAGGTATACGATACTTAGCTATCCAATCACCATAATCCTCTATTTTTTCATTTTTTTCTTCCTTTGCAGGATCTGTTGTCATATAAGTCACTAGACCAACATTTTCAATAATGTTTTGTACCAGAAATCTTAAAATACCTTGTATCGTATTTAAATAAGTCTCGATACGTTCAGTATTTTCATATCCGGATGTAGTATTCGTTTCGGTCACTGTTTTTAATATTGCATTCATAAAAGGAGGTAAACTCATGTAAATAACTTGTTTTAAGACAAGTATTATTTTAGGAACAAATTCATCATTAAATTCGTTATTAAACAGATCTTTATCATAGTCGTCAATATTCACAATGTTTTCAGAATCTTCATCAATGTTAACCAGCGGTTTAAGAAATTGATCGGTTATAAGTACCTGGTCAATTTCAACCTGCATAAAATTCTTTGAATCAATCGGACAATACCAGAATTTCTCAATTGGTTGTTGTTCACCATCTTTAACTGTAATTTCAATTTTCTCTACAGGGTCATTAAATAAATCGGCATAACTCGCCAACCCCGGATCATCTTCCATAAAATAAATAATCGGATTCGGACGTCGCTGATTTGTTCTGAAAAACTTTTCTGTAAAGTATCTGCATTGATTGAATTCTTTTTCAGCCGTATCTTTTTGTTTAAAATAATAGGCATGACTAAATATGTCAACGTATGCTGATTTTAACTGGTCTTTTATATAGATATCTATCATTTTTCGTCCAAATACAAATTCCTCCTCTTTAGGTAACATGTTTACAAGCATTGGTTTGAAGAACCCATTGAAAAGAATATCATCAAACATCGATACAAAATATTGAAGAAACTGATCACTAACCTTCTCTATTCGGTTTCTGTCTAATTTTAAGTTTGGATTATCCGTTAGTTTATGCATATCAAATATGTTAAAATTGGCATTATTATTGATATTTAGATATTCATTAATATTATCTTCATCAATGTAACTTGAATTGTTAATATACACGTATATTTTTTGAGGGGTTCGAATATTTATCACATTTACCACATATTCAAATTTGCCCATAACACCAAGATTGATTGATATGTTTTTATCTTTATTTTCACCATTCACAATCTCTTGTATTCCTTTTTTAAACTCGTTAATTATGGCATCATTATCATTATCATCATTTGTAGTGTTTGATTTTGATAATATATCATTTAATATTTGATTAAATTTTTCGCTTAATTTTTGTGTTTTATCGTCATTTGCAAAAACAGAATTATCATAAATAATTACAAATTCTTTATTTGATTGTTGTGTAGTAGTAGTAGTCATTTTTTTTTGTATTTACACACTATTTTTATATTTAATTCAATTCTTTTTTTTTTAAAGTTTTGTATATATATTCCTCTTCTATATTCTTATATTACAGAAAGAAACGTCGTATTTTTTTTTAATCAATTTAATTTAATTTAAATTAATTAAAAAAATTACACATGGGACCTTGCTGGACCGTAGCCTGTAGGGTCATTGATCATCATGGATTGTGTGTATGGGTTATTTTTAAATGCGGCTAAAATATCCGGATTGTTTCGCTGGTTGACAACTTGTTCTTCAAATGTCGGAACGGTTCCCATTTGGGCAATTCCAGAGGGGATAACGGTTTGACGTTGTGGAACCCACATGCGATTATTGTGTCGGTCACTCTCCCATTTACTCGTGGTCATGTGTTGGTCAGTATTCAATACCGACCGATTCCCGTGATTGATACGCCCTTGTAACGTGGTTTCCTTATATGGATTGGCCGTTTCTTGTGCAAATGCATAATCCGCCCCATAAGATTTGGGTTTCATTGAATATCCCGCCCCGGCAGATCCCCCGTAGGAGACATGTTGATCTTGGCGGAATGTGTTATTCGCGACGGTGTTTTGTTGGGCCACAGTAAATGCGCCCTGTTGAATGGCCGGTTGCGAATTCCATTGGTACGTGGATGATTCATACGTTTCACGCATGGTGGGTGCCATGCGATCAGCTGGATTGAAAGTGTATGTCTGTTGCGGTCCCCTGACGCCCGACTCGAATTGTCGTAAATTCCCAATGACATTTTCCTTACGGGAAGGTCTCAATACGTCCATCAATGGACTAACCACTGCGCCAATCACCCCACCAACAATACCCCACGCATCTGATTGTGGTTGCGAGGTGGTGACACGGTTATTGGTATTCACATTGAGTGCGTCGAGACCATGTTCGCCCGGTTTGGCGAAATTGCGACCGGCGGCGGCAGTGATGCCTAAATTACCCCCGTCCAATTGAACACGTGTCGAATCCATATATTCGCCCATCACGTAGGTGGCATCTTTTCCCGCAGTGGCGGCGGCAACTCCCTCGTAGGAGGAATTTTCATCAGTGGTTGCGCGATTGACGTTTTTGTATGGTTGGTTGGCCCTCAATGTGGCGGCTTCGCCGCCCTGACCCGTCGTCGTAAACCAACGGTCAGGTCCCATGTCATAATGTCTGTCCACATTATTCTTCTCTACTTGCGCATGAACACCCCGGTTTGTTGACACGGATTTGGCCGCCCCCTCATGACCCACAAACATATAAGTCGATTTCGGATTCGTCGCTACACGCAATTCATCCACCGTCTTGTCACGCCATTGATCACGATTTTCCTGGCCATAATTGAATCCATTCGTCCCCGGTGTCTCACGCGTTTCCTCCCACGGTTTCACGTTGTGCATTTTATGTCCTAAATTACCCATCATACGGTCTTGACGAAAATCCGATGTATTCGGCATACCATTCGTCCAATGAATGTTTTTATCTTGATTGTTAAATAATGGCCCCGATTCCGTTTTCGATATTGCATTCGACCCCTGACCACTGTATGCATCCAGAATCGTCTCCGATAACCCTGGCAAATTGTAATTTGGTGCAGATGATCCATAAAATGGTTGCGAATTGGTCAAAAATTTATTTAATGTATCGTCATTCAGCGTCATTTGTTTTCCCGAAAGACTGTAAAATAATTCATCTTCCCCATATTGTTTATTCTGACTACTTTGTTCCTGTTTACTCAAAAAATAGCGGTCAGTATATTGATTCGGGGAATGATAATAGGATAATTCATGTGGATTGCCTGTAGAAGGAATATTATCATCAGGTGTTGATGTTGATGTTGATGTTGATAAATAATTTTGATCCAACAAATCCGTATTCGGCAAATTATCAAATGTTTCCTCTACTTCCCCTCTTTCTCCTCCACTTCTTTGTTGACCTGATGAATTTGACATCACAAATAGTGACCCTAATGCTACTAATGGTATCGCTATTTCCATACTTTTTTTTTTAAAAAAAAATTTATTTTATTTTATTTTATTTTATTTTTTTGTAATAATTGTGTACAATAATATTTTTTTTTCCGTTTGTTACAGTTAATTTATATATTAAAACTTTTTTTTTTAATATAAAAATGTTTTTATATTTTAATTCAAATCAATTCAATTTATAACTCTATTCTATATATATTTTTTTTTATTCATTCATTTATTCATTCATTGTATAAATTAGGAAAATGTTGTGGGGTTGAAACATGATAATCTTTTTCTAGCATCCTTGTAGGAAGTCGCGTTTCAAATGGTAAATCACGTTCATATCCACCAAATGGAAGATTATTCTCAATAATTCGGGGTTCCACAAAATACGTCTGACGTTCTCTATATTCAAATACTGGATGTGTCGCTCTCGTTTCATCTATAAATGGCATCACATCCGCATAATTACGTTTCGTTGCATGTGTAAAGGCATTACTGTATTTTGTTGGTACAGAACCCAAATTATCATGATTTAAACGATAATTGTATCCTTTCAATTCGGATTCCAAATCCGTCGCGTTTGTCATTAAATTAGCTCCCCAACGTTGAAGTCTCATGTGAGGATCCGTAAAATAAGGCAAATCCGCACCCGGTCCTGGAACATTCATAAAATATCTCGTTTTCCCCGTCGATTCCTGCAATTGTTTTTTAATCCTATCTGGATCATCACGAATTCTTGTAAATGCCATATTTGTGTTTTTCAAAAAAAAAATTCTTTTACTATATATTTATTATTTCCTTTTTTTTTCCAAATAATATTTCTTTATAAATACATCTGGAAAATATTTATTTTAACACACTTTTTTTCCTTTTCCTTTTATATTTTCTCAAAATTTGCCATGCAGAAAAAAAAAGATATTAAACAAAAAATAAAAATATAGACAAAAAAAAGGATAAAAAGAAAAACGAAAAACCAAAAACGAAAAACCAAAAGAGAAAAACGAAAAGAGAAAAATTTCAAAAAGGAGACACACACACAAAATGGTTAAATTACAAATTATTGAATACGACAGTTCACGCGATGGATATGAAACAACGGAATCTATAAGGATGATGCCTGTAGAGGATAAAGAAAGGGTGGTGTTATTTGACAATTGGACGGATAAGGAAAAAGAAGAAGGACCCACACTTTGTCTAAACATGATCGTCAAAAATGAATCGAAAATCATCACCCGCCTACTGGATTCGGTCGTCAATATCATTGATTCTTATTGCATTTGCGACACCGGAAGCACTGACGACACCCCCAAAATCATTCACGACTATTTCGTCAATAAAGGCATCCCCGGAAGAATCGTATTCGAACCCTTTCGCGATTTCGGACACAATCGATCTGTTGCCCTACAGGCATGTCTCCATCTGGTCCCCACCAAACGCGCCGAATACATTTTGTTACTCGACGCCGACATGGTCCTACGTGTCGGCCCCCATTTCAAAAAATCAGACTGGTTAAAAAACGACATTTACCAACTCTTCCAGGGTGCATCCAATGAATCGTATTATTACCGCAATGCCCGTATCGTCCGCAATATTCCCGGTTTCAAATATTGGGGCGTCACTCACGAATATGTCGAAAGCCCACCCGACATCAAAGGCGGATACAATCAAGTCATCCCCCGCGACCAATTATACATCATGGATCTCGGCGACGGCGGATGCAAACAAAACAAATACGAACGCGACATCCAACTCCTAACCCAAGGGTTAATAGACCTCCCAAATAACGACCGCTACACCTTCTATTTGGCCAATTCCTACAGGGACAGCGGCAAATACCGTGAAGCCATCGACACCTATAGGAAACGCATTGCCATCGGGGGGTGGCGCCAAGAAGTTTGGTACAGTTATTATCGTATCGGCAAATGCCATCAATCCCTTGGTGAAATGCCCCAAGCCATCAGTGCATGGATGGAAGGCTACCAATTTTACAATGAACGTCTCGAAAATTTCTACGAAATTGTCCATTATTTCCGCAACAAGGGCCAACACCACCAAGCAGTCCTGTACGGGACAATTGCCATCAAACTCCTCGAAAAATACGGGACCAACCCAGACATTGTCGACGGCCACCTCTTCCTCCAAAAAGACGTCTATCTCTATAAACTCGCCTACGAAATGACCATTTCCGGTTATTATTCGAATCCCTGCAACATCGACCTCGCCAAATTGTCCACCGATTTATTGAAAGACGGCCCCCGTCTCACCATCCCCGACAATATTTACAACAACATCCTCTCCAATTACAAATTTTATTCGCCTAAATTGACCTCCTTTTCTTCCGCCACCACATTTGAATTAGCAGGAGGGCCAAACTTAGACCCAGGTTTCGTCCCAAGCACCCCCTCCCTAACATTTCTCCCTACAGGCAAAACCCTCGTCAATATTCGCTATGTAAATTACCACATCGATCACAAGGGAGGATATATTAACCACGACCAAATCATCAGTAAAAACAAACTCCTCATTTATAATACAAACGATTTTATAAACAAAAACAACACGTTGGTGAAGATGCCTGTAGGGGAAATGTGGATGGAACATGACCATCCCGAGTGGGACTCGCGTTATGTCGGCTATGAAGATGTCCGGTTTGTTGCTCAAGATGGTCAACAGTTTGATCAAGTTGCTCAACCGCTTAACGACTGCTGTTGCGCATTCGTTGCCAATCGTGGTCTGGAAAAAGACGGACGACGTATTGCGGTGGAATATGGCACGGTTTCTTTGACGGATGGGAAATGCAAATCCAACATTTTATCTGTTAATGGCCCCAGCAAAAAAGAGGTTGAGAAAAACTGGGTTTTCGCGGATTATAAGAAAAAGCAAATGGTTTATTATTGGTATCCGTTGCAAATAGGGACACTGAATACGGAGACGAACGCAGTCGATTTCAAAATCGTCCAATCCAAAGACGAATTGCCCTACATGCTCCACATGATGCGTGGTTCAACAAACGGTGTCAAAATCGGTTCGTCCATTTGGTTTTTATGTCACGCGGTTTCATTTGAAGACCGCCGTTTTTATTATCATTCATTTGTCGTATTAAATGCGGATACATTGCGATTCGAAAAATGCAGCCAATTGTTTACCTTTACAGGCGAAAAAGTCGAATATGCATTGGGAATGGATATAAATATCGATTTGTTTATCGGTTTCTCCACCATGGACAACAGTGCACATGTACTACAAATTCCTTTAGAATCCATCACCCATTCATTACATTGGATTTATCGTTAGATTTTGTTTTGTTTTTGTTTTGTGTAAAATAAATAATATATAAAAAAAAAAATAAGTTAATTGTATTTTTTTTTATATATTTTTTTTGGGGATAAAAGTGGGAGGATTTATATACGTATAGGGGAATTTACATCTCCGACACTTAGTTCATTGAAATATGATTTTTGATCGAGGATGAAATTAATGACTTGGTAATTGATAGTGTCTTCGGAAGTATTAATTTTGAGTATATATCGTGGATTAATCATATCAATTGGACTGTTGTACTTGGACGTATTTTTATTTATGAATTCATCTGGAACGATGATTTTATATTCTTTATCGACTTCTCCACGACGGCGACGACGAGATTTAAATATTTCGTTGTTTTTTGGTTTTGGGTTTTCTATTTTTGTTTCTTCTAATTTTATGATTGGAATGAATTCCGTTTGATTGTTTTTGTCGTATAAATCCACGATTTTTAAATTGACAAAATTTTGTAGAGATTTGTTTGTTATATCATTTAAATTTTTTAATTGTTCTTCGATGATATTAATCAAATTGATAGTTTTTTGATCATCCATTTCAATAACAAATGGAGTACCTTGATCTGTTGTAAACCCAGGTTCTGATTGTTTTTTAAACTTTGTTTTCTTTTCCAAATTACTTAAAATACCAATGGCTAACGCAAATTGTTGATATTTTTCATTAAGATTATTTAGTTGTTGTCGTTCTTTTTGTAATTCTTCATGTTGTTGTTTGAGTTCTTCAAATTCTTTTATTTTATTTGCGTGCTCATCTGTTATTTTTTTGAACTTATCTTCGAGTTCTTTGATTGTATTGTTTTGTTCTAACTGTTTTTTTAATAATTCAGTTTTTTCATTTTGTAGTGTAACTATATTTTTTTTCAATGAATCAATAGTCTCTTTGTTATTCTTTAATTTTAATTGTAACTGTTGTTTTTCGTTTTGTAAATTGTTTAAATTAAGTAGATCTTGATTTAAATTATGTATTGTGTTTTGGAGTTCTATATTATAATTTCGGAGAACCTCATTATTATTATATAAATAGGTATTGTTTGAATTCTGTTGTTGTAGTTGTTGATATAATTTATTCAAATCGGTCGTTGTGATTGCTATGGTATTTTGTAAATCATTATTTTTATTAGTTAAATCTGTTTTTATTTTTTCCATTTCAATCTTAATCTTTTCTATCTCTTCGTTTAACTTACCATTTTCAGTTTTTAAATTATTTATATGAGATTTACCATAATCTATTACTTTATTAATTCTATTGTGTAATGCTACGACTTCAGTTTCTTTAATTTGTAGTCTATTATTTAAATCATTATTTTGCTTTTTTATTGTTTCAATTTCTTTGGTTTTATTAGAAATGCTATTATTTAACTCAAGGTTTTCTGATTTTAATTCATTATTTTTTTCATTCAGTTCTTTTATTGTTTTATTTGTGCCATCATTTATTTTTTTAAGATTTTTATATAATGATTTCAGATCTCTGTTGTTTATTATTAAATTATGATTTTTTGATGTTAGCGTGTTATTTTCACGATCCAACTTTTGATTTTGTTCATTCAACTCGTATAGTTTACTACGCATTGTATATAAATTAGTTACTTTTTTTTGTAATTCAGTATTTAAATTATCCAGTTGTTGTTTTTGACTATTATTTGTATTTGATAAGTTATTTATTTCATTTTTTATTTGAGTTATTTCATTGTTTAATTGTGATATGTTGTTATTTAAATTTATGTTTTGTTCGATTAGATCTTCATTTTTCTTTTTTAATTCATCCAATGATTTTTGATTATTTTTAAGTTGTTTATTTTTTTGATCCAGTACTGTTATTAAACCATTTCTTGATTTTTCCACTTGATCATATTTTTTGTTTAAATCGGTCAATTTTGTTGTAATATCTAATAATTTTTTATCAACATCTTCTTTTTCTTTTCTTAAATTTTTTAACTCATTATTTAATTCATCTCTTTTCTTAAAATTTTTATTTTCGTTTTCACTTAAATATTTATTTGTATTATTTAATTTGTCTAACTCTATTTCTTTTTCCTTTATTAATTTATTTTTACTAGCCAAGTAAGAATTTAGTTTACTCATTTGAGTATTTTGATTTTTTATTTGTTCATTTAATAATTTAATTTGATTTTCATTATCGGACAAAGCTATTTTATTAGATTTTAATTCATTTGATATATCTTCATTTTTCTGACTCAACTCATTTATTTTAGAATTATTAGATTCAATTATTTGTTTTTGATCTTCAATCGTTTGATTTAAGTTTACATTTTCTGTTTGAAGAGTTTCTATGTTTAATTGCAATTCAATATTTGTGTTTGTTAAACTTTGCTTTTCATCATTTAACTTTTTCATGTTTTCATCTAAATTTTGTATTTTTTCATTTAACTTAGTTAATTTATTTTTTAATTTATCTTTTTGATTATTTATACGACTGAACCCTTTATTTGTATCTTTCTTGAAAGTGTCGTATTGTTTCGTAATCGTTTCAAGTTGTTTGTTAAGATTTATTTTTTCATCTTGCATTTTATGCAGGAAACCATTTTTTTTTTCTATTATTCTTTTATTTATTTCAACTTTTTCATTTAACTGAATTATTTTGTTTGCTTGCGAATCATTTGTATTTTTTAATCTAAGATTTTCATTAGTTAAATCGTTTAACCGTTGTTTAAGATTGTTTAGTTCTAATTGCAATTGGGTATTTTGCTCGTTTAATTGTTGATTTTCTTGTTCTTTTTTATTAACAAATTTTTCTAATAATACGGATACATCGTCTTTTTCTTCTCCTCCTCCTATTCCAATGATTCCTTTTAATGCCAATATTTTTTCATTATTTTTCTGTATTAACCGCTCTTTATATAATGATTGTATTTGTCTCGATGCAATATCATTAGTCATTTCTTGAACTTTTTGTTCTAAATTATTTATTTGAGCATTTTTTGTTCTGTTTTCATATTTAATTAGTTTTTCTAAGTCTTGGATTTGCATGTTGTTATCTTCTATTTGTTTTTTCAATTCAGCATTTTCTCCACTGGTTGTATCCAATTGTGTTTGTAATTCTTGATTTTTAGATTCCAACTCAACTTTCTTTTTATCGTAATTTGTATTTAGACCAATCATACATGATTCCAATTCTTCAATTTCTTGTTCCTTTTTTTTTACTATCTCTGCTTGCTCATTAATTGTTTTTTCAAACACAATCTTTTCTTTTTCATAAGCTTTTTTATTTTTTTCGTATTCAGCATTCTCATCTATTAGTTTTTTACAAAAAATATGTATTTTATCAAATTTATTTGTTAAATTCTTTATTTCTTGGGCTTTAGCATTATTGTCATGAGTTAATTCTTGTATTAATTCATTTAATTTATCTGTTTGAATTTTGTTTTCTTTCAACACATTTTTATGCTGTAAATCTATTTCATTTATTTTATTATTGTTTTCTTCCAACACTTTTTTCATTTTATCCATATTTGAATCGTATTTTTGTTCATTATATACATTCTGCAAGTTGATACCGTTTATTTGATTTGTTAATGATTCTATTTTTTTCTTTTGATTGTCAAACTCACTTACCATTTGTTTAAGACGTTCAATTTCTTTATTATTATTATTTATTATTTCATTTTGATTTGTTAATATCTCATTATTTAAATTATTATTTTTATTCTTTAAATTTTCATTTTCAGTTTGAAGATTCTTAATTTGATCACTCAATTTATTATTGATACTATTAAATTCTTGAGTAAATTCTAAAATACTTTTTTTATATTGGTCATCAATATTTTTAAGATTTGTTTTATAGTTATTATCAAGATTACTAATATTATTTTGATATTCATTATTTAAACGGTTTAATTCATAATAATTTTTTTTTTTTAATTCATCAATGTTTACATTTAACTCTTTATTAAAATTATCTTTTTCTTCCAATGATTTTTTTAGAATATTAAATTCATTTTGAAAATTACTAATATCGATCTTCTCACTATTTAGTTTTTCAATTCTTTTTTTTAAATTATCATTCGCCTGTAATAATTTAGATAACATATCACCGTTCGGTTTTTTTGTTTCATTCATTAAATTTTTATCGTATTGCGAATTTCTTAAATTATTATTGTTGGTTTTCAGTTTATTGATTTGGATATTTAATTTATCAACATCATCTTTAGTTTTTACATCGCTTTGTAATTGATTTTGTAATTTATTTAGTTTATTAGTTAATTCATTGATTTCACTCGCTTTAGTTTGATTCTCAATTTTAATATCATAATTCTCAGCAATTTGTTCAATATACATTTTTTGTAGGGTTAAATCAAATTTTTGATTATATAAATCAAGTTTTTCATAATAATTATTATCCGAGTTCGCAATATCAATTTCAACCTTTTTAATATTTTCTTCAATTGCTGTCAATTGAGTTTTTATTACATCTTCACTTGCTGCATTACTTAAATCTGATAATTTCTTAATATTCTCTTGGTGGAATGCATCAATATTTGATTCGTTATTATTAAAATTGATATTGTTAGGGTCAATATAACTCGAAATAATATAATCGTATTGATTATTATTATTCGATGTAATAGTACCTGTATCATCTATTAATTTAATATTTTTTTCTGTAAGATTTCCTGTAGGAGCAATCTGTTCTTCCCCTTTTTTTTTCTTAAAAAACCCAACAACCGACGCATAAAACGCGCCAATTATTGCAACCACGGATGTTGCTGTAGCAAACGCTTTCAATATTTCCGGATCGATATTTAATGGAATGTGTTGTCTACAAATTTTTTTAAAAAATTTATAATAAGTTTGGTTTTGATTTTGATTTTCATTTTGATTTTGATTTTCATTTTGATTTTGATTTTCATTTTGATTTTGATTTTGGTTATAAAAATTCTGTTGAAAAAAATCATTCACAATCTTTGGAAATGTTGTATTCTTATCTTTACATATATCATCCTCATTTGGTTTTTTACAAAATTCATTATAATGATTATATATTACGTTTGCAATCGGAGATAAATATTGTATTGGTACTGGAGAAGACATATTTATTTTATGTGAATAATCTTGTCCAGTCGAAAAAAACGCGCCAGACGTTCCATAATTATTTTTATTAAAATGACTATATTGCGTGTTTATAACTTTTGAAAACAATATATTCGCGTTTTTTTCATCAATACTCACGCCATTCATTAATAATTGGTTATAAAAAATATTAAATTCTTTATTTGCCATACCACTATTAATATATTTTTTCATTATTTCATCATCCTTAATTATATTTTTGTGATTATTAAATGTAAATTCCCTTGTCACAAATATAGTATTTGAATCTTGTTTAACAGGAACCATCTGATTATTATCTAAATTTATATTTAAACTTTTATAGTCGTTGATGTTCTTAATCTTGTTAATAATATTAGGTTCATGACCTATCATAAGATTATGCATTCGAAAATTTTGTAAATAATGAAATGAACAATATGTTAGATCTATTTTATTTCGAACATTAATATAATCAATTTTGACACCTCCTGATAATATAATTTGTTTCCCTAATTCTTGATTTTCTAATGGTTCTATTAACCAGCGAGATATTTGATATATTGAAATTCTATTTTGTTTTGCATAATTTAATATAATCATGTTTGTATATGCAGAAAAATACGTTTTTATACGGTTGTCTTCTGAAAGATATGTATTTAATTTCATAACATTAACACTCATTTCTTTATCAGTCGGAAGATTAAATCCATTGGCAAATAAAATCGGAAAATCTTTTATAAACCCATTCATAAGATCATTAGGATTTTTAAAAAATGATACAATACCCTTATCTTTTGAATCTTTAAATAATTCTTTTGTGTCGTCCTTATTTGATTCACCAAATAAAAGAGATATCTTCGTTGCATTTTGATGATTACTAAAATAATCATTACATGTGTTAATTATGTCTTGATGGGTTTTACTCCATTTTGAATTTGATGAATTTGATGAAATCGATATTATTTCATCTACATTATCAAAAAAATATATTGATTCGCTATAAGGAACCGTTGGATAGTCTGTATAAGCAATTTGTTCATTCATTTTGTTAAACGAATATTTAATAAAACCTTCTATATCAATAAGTTTGTCCCATCCATTTTGATTAAAAAACAATTCATGAAATTTATTTATTATAGGTTTTAATTCTTCAATTAAATCCTTAATTAATTTATCTGATAGTATAATTTTAAAAAAATCATAGGAGTCTATATCCTTATTTTTCATTTGTATTTTTAAAAAATTACGAATTCTATCAATAACTGTATCATACAAATTTAAATTTTCATATTCATATATAAGTATATTAACAATAAAATCTTTGATATTAATTATGTATTTTTCAACACATCTTACATCATTACACATTTCCATAATTTCAGATTTAAATTTATTATTCTTTATTATTATTTTGTTTCCGTCAATTGTAAAATAGTTATTTAACATTTTTTGGACATGCTCGTCGATTGGTTTAATATTCATAACTTCATAAATAAATACATAGTTAACCGTTCCAACTTCAGTTATATCATCATTCGAATCTTCTGAATCAGCAATAATATTATTGATCAAATCATCACTTAACTTAATACCATTATTATCAATTGACGTTAAATCAAATCCATATTCATCTTGTATTTTTGATATCTCGATATTACTACTGATTTCTGATTCATCTTGTAAATTACTACTAATTTCCGATTTCTCAGGAGTATCAACTAATGTTATTTGTCCTTCATGAGGTTTAGTATAATCTGTATTACTATCTACCTTGTAAGAGTTGTCATTATCAGTTTCTGAGTTAATTGGGTAATTTGATATGACCTCCGCACTGCCCTGGACCGATGGTATTAATTGATTATTCCCAAATAGCTGCCCGAAAATATTAGTTGTCATCTTTATTAATCCATCCTCCCCCATCCCACCCCGCATGGTTTTGTTATGTTTTCCCCTTTTTTTCTTTGCATTTTGAAGATGTTTCAATGTTTTTTTACACTTTTTCACTTTCATTTTTTCTTTTTCTTTTGCTTTTATTCCCCCCATTTTTTTTGTTAATAACGAAAAGAAAAAAAAAATATATATAACTCAATCACAAAAAAAAATGTTATTATTACAATTACAATATAAAAACAAAAAAATATTTGTATTTTTAAATTGTATTTTGTTATTTTTATTCTTTGAAAAAAAAACACAAAAGATAAAAAGAAAATGACAACAACAACAACAACAAAAACAACATTATCTACATGTTGGTACAATTTAAATCTCAAAAAATTCGACACATCCACATATAGTCAATGGATCAGCGCATTCCTTTCAAACGTAAATACCAATTTCTACCTCGTCATTTATTCCGACCAACAATCCCACCACCTACTCCTCCCCTATATCGCCAACAATCCCCATATCAAATTAGTCCTCATCGAAATCGACCAATTATTCATGGCCCGTTACAAAGATTTCTGGCAAAAAAACCACGATTCCAACCACCTCCTAAATCAAATGGTCGATTGGCAATTAAATTTAATTTGGGCCGAAAAAACCAAATTCGTCGAAAACACCCTCCGCGCCGCATATTTCCCCCCAACCGATTTCTATGGATGGTGCGACATCGGTTATTTCCGCGACGGCTCTTGTCCAACACACGATTTCCCCTACGTGCAACACCTCGACAAAAACAAAATCTATTACGCATGCGTCAATCCAAATATCCAATCCATATATAATCTCGTCAATCATAAAAACCACCATACCCGGTTGCCTGTAGAACCAATCCCACCAAATCAAAACACCATCGCCGGCGGCTTCTATATTTGCGGTCGCGATCTTGTCTGCAATTGGGCCGACATCTTCCATCACAAATTACTCACCTACATCAAACACGGTGCACTCGTCAAAGATGACCAAATCATCATCGTCGATTGCATCTTCTCCCGCGAAAACAACCGACTTTTCCACGTCATTTTTTTTCAAAGTGATAATCAAAACCAAATCCAAAGTACCAATCAAAACCAAATCCAAAGTGCCAATCAAAACCAAATCCAAAGTGCCAATCAAAACCAAATCCAAAGTAATAACGACCAAAGTGCCAATCAAAACCAAAGTAATAACGATGAAAAAAACAAATGGTTTTATTTCCGTGATTATCTTCGACGACAAAAAGGAGGAAAAGAACCAATAGAAGGTTCGGTCGGCTTAGAAGGAGGAACATCTATTGAATTATTGCCTGTAGGGGTGAGTGTGTTGATGGCAATTAAAAACGGGGTTGAATACATTGACGAATCAGTGGGATCCGTTCTCGCGCAAACTTATCCCCATTGGGAATTGCTCATCGGTATTAACGGTTTGCCTGTCGGTTCGGACATTTATCACCGTGCAAAACAATTCTATAACGAAAAAATACGCGTCTTTGATACGAATATTCAAACGGGGAAATCAGCAACCCTCAATTATTTGGTAAGTCAATGTCGATTTCGATATGTGGCAATTTTGGACGTCGATGACATTTGGTTACCCAGTAAATTGGCCAAACAAATGGCGACCCTTTCATCTTTTGACGTGGCGGGGACAATGTGCGAATATATTTGCACGGAAAATCCCCTATTGCATGGGAAAAAGCCGGAGTTGCCTGTAGGGGAAGATTATCAACGGGAATTTGATTTTTGCCGGTTTAATCCCATCATCAACAGTTCCGTAATTATAAAACGCGAATTGGCATGGTGGGACGAAACGTCGACCGTGGAAGATTACGAATTGTGGTTGCGATTGCGGAAACAGGGACGGCGATTTCTAAATTTGCCACATGTCCTCGTCAAACACCGCATCCACAGTTCCTCCGCCTTCAACAACAATTTGTCGAATTGGTTTGAACGCGATTCCCTACAGGCTAAATACCGTCCCACCTCTTTAATCTTTAACTGAATTAAAAAAAAAAGAGATTTAAATATGAATTCGTTCATTTTTTTTAAAAAAAAAACCCCGGTTAATTTTTTTAAAAAAAAAACCCCCAAAAAAAAAAAAAAAAGGAAAACAAAAA